>Ga0308011_10000065_pt1 | contig 55587 bp, 47 predicted proteins | sample Neamet177_FD_203144 | JGI IMG/M metagenome (GOLD analysis project Ga0308011, IMG submission 203144) | Marine microbial communities from water near the shore, Antarctic Ocean - #177 | ecosystem: Environmental > Aquatic > Marine > Unclassified | place: Southern Ocean | collected 2014-07-25 | reverse complement strand
GGTTGTACTGATCCAACAGCTACTAACTATAATCCAGCTGCTAATGTAGATGATGGTTCATGTACATATACTTCTACAGTTCTTACAATTACAACTACAGTTTGCTCTGGTGCTACTTCTGTAGCATTAACAGGTCCATGGTGGGGTTGGGATCCAATTGCTGGACCAGTAGCAGTAGATAATGGTAATGGAACTTGGACGTTTACACTAGATCCGGCACCAACTGCTGATATGGAGTACTTATTAGTTGTAGATGGCGTACAAGAAGATTTAGTTGCAGCAGGTACAGCATCAGGAGATTGGTCTTGTACTCCTATAACAGATTACTCATCTTATGCAAATAGACAATGGGTAGTTGGTTCAGGAGATGTTACTAATACATATAATACTTGTGGAGTTTGTGGAACTGTAATCTCTGGTTGTACAGATGCAACTGCAACAAATTATGACCCTACAGCTACTGTAGATGATGGTTCATGTGTATATGGTCCTATTTTAACACAAATTGATTTACCAGTAACTTGGGATGACACTACAGTTGATTATACTGTAACACCATTTGGAGGAACTACTGCTTCTTTAACAGCCGATCCAACAAATGCTTCTAATACTGTTTTAATGGTAGATAGAACTGCAGGATCACCTACTTGGGCAGGAACTACTCTTGGGACTAATGCAGGTTTTGCTACAGATATTCCATTAACTTTATCTAATTCAACAATGTCAGTTAGCGTTTGGTCACCTCAAGCAGGTACGCCTATACGTTTGAAAGTTGAGGATTCAAATGACCCGACTCATACTTGTGAAACAGAAGTTAATACCACAGCTTCAGGCTGGCAGGTGTTAGTATTTGATTTTTCAAATGAAGCACCTGGTACACAGCCTTTAAGTATTGGTTTAGGTTTTGGTTGGACATACAATAAAGCATCTGTATTCTGTGATTTTGGTAACGTTCCATCAGCAAGTACTATTTATTACTTAGATGATGTTACTTTTGGAGGTGTTGTATCTACTGTTTTGGGTTGTACTGATCCAACAGCTACTAACTATAATCCAGCTGCTAATGTAGATGATGGTTCATGTACATATACTTCTACAGTTCTTACAATTACAACTACAGTTTGCTCTGGTGCTACTTCTGTAGCATTAACAGGTCCATGGTGGGGTTGGGATCCAATTGCTGGACCAGTAGCAGTAGATAATGGTAATGGAACTTGGACGTTTACACTAGATCCGGCACCAACTGCTGATATGGAGTACTTATTAGTTGTAGATGGCGTACAAGAAGATTTAGTTGCAGCAGGTACATCATCAGGAGATTGGTCTTGTACTCCTATAACAGATTACTGGTCTTATGCAAATAGACAATGGGTAGTTGGTTCAGGAGATGTTACTAATACATATAATACTTGTGGAAGTTGTATTACAATAATTTTAGGATGTACAGATCCTTTAGCAACAAATTATGATCCTACAGCTACTGTAGATGATGGTTCATGTATAGCTCCAGTTTATGGTTGTACTGACCCATTAGCAACTAACTATTATGCAGGTGCAAGTATTGATGATGGTTCTTGTACTTATGTTCCTAGTACTTGTACTAATCCTGAACCTACGAATGCTTATATTTCTGAATTAATTCATGATAGAGCAAGAGTAAATTGGGATAATATGAATGATGCTAATTGTATGGTTGATCAATATCGTATTAGATACAGAGAAGTTGGAACAACTACATGGTCTTCTAAGACAATGGCAGGTTCTGGTTTATGTGTGTTTGGCTTGAATACTACGAGTAAGAAGATTTTAGGCTTAACGGCTTCAACTACTTATGAGTACTATATGAAAGCTTGGTATTGTGGTGGTGGCGTTTCAGCTTGGTCTGCTATCCAAAACTTTACTACAGCAGATGAGTGTCAAAATGTAATTAACTTTGTAGTTAGTTCACCAACTACAACAAAAGCTTCATTTACATGGGATACTACAGCAGCTTATAGTTTTGCACGTATTAAGTTAAGACCAGATACGACAGGTGGTGTTTGGACAACTGCAGGTGGATTTGGAGTATTCTATCCAGCACTTAGTAAGTCTAAGAATGGATTAACTCCAGGACAAACTTACCGTGCTTCTGCAAGAACTTGGTGTAACCCAACAGGAGGAACTTACCGTTCTGCAGGTTGGACATCTCCAATCTTCTGGACGCAACCAACTTCTATTAGAGTTGAAGGTGGTAGTGCAATCAATAACTTAGATGTTTATCCTAACCCGTCAAGAGATATCTTTAATGTGAGTTTCACATCAGAAGATGCTCAAGATTTAGAAGTTAGAATAATCAATGTTGTTGGTGAGGTTGTATACACTGAAAGCTTAGGGCAGTTTGTTGGTGAGTATACTAAACAAGTTGATTTAGCTACTTATACTAAAGGAGTTTACTTCTTAGAGATCACAACTAATAATGGTGTGGTTAACAAGAAATTAATTCTTCAGTAAGAAGTTAGTTAATTCTTAATATTAAAAAGCCCGAGCATTTGCTCGGGCTTTTTTTAATTTAATAATGTGTAGAATATGTATTTTTGTAATTATTTAAATTTTTAAAATGAGATTTTTTTATAGTATAATTTTTGTTAGTTTATTTTTTTCAACTTCATCTTTTTCTCAGAGTTGGAATTTAATTTGGTCTGATGAATTTAATGGAAGTAGTTTAGATACAGCAAAATGGATTCATGATATTGGAACGGGTTCACAATATGGTCTGTATGGATGGGGTAATAGTGAACTTCAATATTATCAACCACAGAATACTGTATTAGATAGTGGCTCTGTAAAAATAATTGCAAATGTGGAACCAAATGGAATAGTAGATTCTTGGAATAACACAATGTATTATTCTTCATCTAAAATCACAACCAAAGGAACTTTTGACTTTAGATATGGAAAAGTTGAAGCAAGAATCAAAACCATTGATGGTCAAGGATTTTGGCCAGCATTTTGGATGCTGCCAACTGGTGGAAATTGGCCTTGCGATGGAGAGATAGATGTTATGGAGCAGTGGGGTAGTGATGGGTCATCAAATACTACTACCGGAGCCGCTCATGTTGGAACATGTCCAGGTATTAGTAATTATCAGAGTTCCTCAAATGTTATATCTAGTGGTTCATATGCTGATAATTTCCATACTTATTCTATTCAATGGCATCCAGATCAAATTACATGGTATGTTGATAATATTCAATTTCTTCAAGTAACACCTTCTTCATATCCTAATAACACCTGGCCATTTAATTCTAATAATTGGTATTTGATGTTTAATTTAGCAATAACTAGTAGTGGCCCAAATTTAAATACTGTATTTCCTAGCCAAATTGAGATTGACTATGTAAGAGTATATGAGAATATTGGAGGAATATTAGGTTGTATAGATTCTACTGCAGAGAACTATAATATTTACGCAACAATAGATAATGGTTCTTGTGAATATATGGTTACTTTTGAAGTGAATTTAAATTGTGAAAATTTAAATATTACTCCAAATGCTGTTAATATCACTGGACCAAGTAACGGTTGGTCTTGCCAATCAAATACTTTATCTGATTTAGATGGAGATGGAATTTGGAATGGTAGTTTTGTGTTGCCATTAGGAAATTTTGAATATATTTATTGTGCTGATAATTGGTCTCAATCTGAGAATTTACTATCATATGGTTCAGGTACTGGAGATTGGTCGTGTACTCCCATTACTGATTATTGGTCTTATGCAAATAGACAAATTAATATACAAGGAGATACTACTATTTTTAATACTTGGGGTTCTTGTAATTCTTGCATAGGTGGCTGTCTTGATCCATTAGCAACTAATTATAATCCAAGTTCTAATTATGATGATGGTTCTTGTAATTATAATAATAATTTTAACGTTACATTTCAAGTTGATATGAATAATGTTGCAAACCCATTCACTCTACCAGAAGTTAATGGGACATTTAACAACTGGTGTGGTTCCTGCGCTTCTCTAACAGATGTAAATAATGATAATGTTTGGGATATTACTCTTTCTGTACCAGCAGGTTATTATGAGTATAAGTTTTCTTCTGATAATTGGACTAATCAAGAAGATTTATTGAATGCAGGTAATTGTGTTGTTTCTGCATGGGGATATACTAATAGGTTTTTAAATATAACAAGTGATACAATCCTTGATTTAGTTTGTTGGGGGTCTTGTGCTGAATGTATTTCTAGTTCTGTTTATGGTTGCACTGATCCATTAGCAACTAACTATGATTCAAGTGCTACGATAGATGATGGTTCTTGTATATATCCATCAAATTGTACTTATCCTTCTCCTACAGGTGCTTATATTTCTGAATTAATTCATGATAGAGTAAGAGTTAATTGGGATAATATGAATGATGCTAATTGTATGGTTACTCAATACCGTATTAGATACAGAGAAGTTGGAGCAAGTGCATGGTCTACTAAGACAATGTCAGGTTCTGTTTTATGTGTGTATGGCTTGAATACTACAAGTAAGAAGATTTTAGGCTTAATGGCTTCAACTACTTATGAGTATTATATGAAAGCTTGGTATTGTGGTGGTGGTGTTTCAGGATGGTCAGCTATACAAAACTTTACTACATTGGACTTATGTCAAAATGTAATTAACTTTGCAGTTACTTCACCAAGTACCACAAAAGCATCATTTACATGGGATACTACAGCAGCTTATAGTTTTGCACGTATTAAGTTAAGAGTAGATACAACTGGTGGTGTTTGGACAACTGCAGGTGGATTTGGAGTAATGTATCCAACTCTTAATAAGGATAAGAATGGCTTAACGCCAGGAACAAGCTATAGAGCACAAGCAAGAACATGGTGTGACCCTACAGGTGGTGCTTACCGATCTACAGTCTGGACACCTCTAATTTTCTGGACGCAACTAACTACTGTTAGACTTGAAGGAGGTAGCCCAATCAATAACTTAGCTATTTACCCAAACCCGTCTAGAAATATTTTTAATGTGAGTTTTACTTCTGTTTCGAAACAAGATTTAAGGATAAGAATAATGAATGTAATAGGGGAGGAGCTTATAAATGAAAACTTAGAACAGTTTGTAGGAAACTATACTAAGCAGATAAACCTAAGTGCTAATGCAAAAGGCATCTACTTTTTAGAGATTAAATTGGATGACAATTTAATTGTCAATAAATTAGTATTATTTTAAATAATTGTACAAATTACACTAAGTATTTTTATATTTGTCAAAAAATTGTAAAACCATGAAAAAAATTGTTTTATTATTATTGGTATTATTTTCTTTAAATACTTATTCACAAAACTTCACCTTTGAATTAGATTTATCTTTGTATAATGGAGCTTCTACAAGTGTTGAGTTTTTTAGAGCGGGGACTAGTTATCCAATGACAAATACTGGTGGTAACATTTATTCTTGTACGATTTTTGTTCCTCCTCCTCAATTTCCAAATTTTACTTACAAATTTAAAGTTGATGGAGTATTTGAGAGTTTTACAACTCTATTAAGTTGCTTAACAATTGTTAATAATGATACATTAAGAGCAATTAATTTAAATACAACTACACCCTCATTAGTATGTTGGGAAAGTTGTAGTGCTTGTGCTACTGCAATCCCAGGCTGTACTGACCCTTTAGCAAATAATTATAATTCAATCTCTAATTTAGATAATGATAGTTGTTTGTATAATGTTACATTTTTTGTTGATATGAGTGAGTCTAATCATATTTTTGATACGTTAGAAATTAATGGTACTTTTAACTCTTGGTGTGGAGACTGCTCTCAAATGGAAGATGCTAATAATGATGATATATGGGAAGTGACAATTTCATTAATTAGTGGCAGTTATGAATATAAATTTTCTGCAGACGATTGGAGTATTCAAGAAGATCTCTATGAATTTGATGACTGTGTTGTTGGGAATCCCCCATATATTAACAGAGATTTAATTGTAACAGGTCATCAAGTTTTAGATACTGTTTGTTGGAATAGATGTTATAGCTGTGATACAGAAAGAAACTTTTATAATGTTGCCTTTAAAATTGATATGAGTAATGTTACTACTTCATATACTATTCCAGAAGTTAATGGAACTTTTAATAATTGGTGTGGAAATTGTTGGTCATTAGTTCCTCAAGGTAATAATATTTATTCAAAATCATTTAACATTGATACATCTTTACATACATTTAAATTTTCTGCAGATAACTTTTCAATAGCAGAAGATCTTGATTCAAGCCTATCTTGTTTTTTAATTAATTATGATTCTGCTTCTTCGAATGGATGGGGATATGTAAATAGAGAGATTAAGTTAATATCAGACACTATAATAGACGTTTGTTGGGAGTCTTGCATTGCTTGTATTTATGGATGTATAGATCCTATTGCTTGTAATTATAATTCTTTAGCTGAAGTTGATGATGGTTCATGTGATCTTCCAAATGGATGTAATGATCCTTTGTATTTAGAGTATAGTGTTTCAGTAACTTGTCCTGATATTAATGACTGTCTTACACTTATTGTAAACGGATGTACAGATCCTTTAGCTTGTAATTTTAATAATTTAGCAAATTTAGATGATGGTTCATGTGATCTTCCAAGCGGATGTGGTGATCCACTTTATTTGGAATATAGTGTCTCTGTTACTTGCTCTGATGCTAATGATTGTCTCACTCTCATTGTTAATGGATGTACTGATGCTTTAGCTTGTAATTTTAATAATTTAGCAAATTTAGATGATGGTTCATGTGATCTTCCAAGCGGATGTGGTGATCCACTTTATTTGGAATATAGTGTCTCTGTTACTTGCTCTGATGCTAATGATTGTCTCACTCTCATTGTTAATGGATGTACTGATGCTTTAGCTTGTAATTATAATAATTTAGCAAATTTAGATAATGGTTCATGTGATCTTCCAAACGGATGCGGTGACCCTCTTTATTTAGAATATAGTCCATTAGTAACTTGTTCTGATTCGAACACTTGTTTTACTCTTGCAATTTATGGATGTTCTGATACTTTAGCTTGTAATTATAATTTTTCAGCAAATTTAGACGATGGTTCTTGTTTTACTATTTATGGTTGTACCAACCCTTCAGCTATTAATTATGATTCACTTGCAAATTGTGCTGATACTTGTATCTTTCCTCCAGATGATTATGGTTGTATTGATTCTTCAGCAATCAATTACAATCCGCTAGCTTTATTTGATAATGGATCTTGTACTTTTTGTTATTATGGATGTACAATTAGTATTGCTTGTAATTATGATTCACTTGCAACATGTGATGATGGTTCATGTAACACTGTTTATGGTTGTACTGATAGTATTGCTTGTAATTATGATCTATTAGCTACTTGTGATGATGGTAGTTGTTTAACTATCTATGGATGTTTAGATTCTTTAGCTTGTAATTATAATCCATTAGTAACCTGTGATGATGGTAGTTGTTTAACTATCTATGGATGTATAGATAGTATTGCTTGTAATTATAATCCATTAGCAACCTGTGATGATGGTACTTGTTTAACTATCTATGGGTGTTTAGATTCTTTAGCTTGTAATTACAATGTATTAGCAACATGTGATGATGGTTCTTGTTTTACTGTTTATGGCTGTACAGATAGCCTTGCTTGTAATTATGATCTATTAGCTACATGTGATGATGGTTCTTGTTTAACTCTTTATGGATGTACAGATAGTATTGCTTGTAATTATAATGTATTAGCTACATGTGATGATGGTTCATGTAACACTGTTTATGGGTGTACAGATAGTATTGCTTGTAATTATAATGTATTGGCTACATGTGATGATGGTTCTTGTTTGACTCTTTATGGATGTACAGATAGTACTGCCTGTAACTATGATGTATTAGCAACATGTGATGATGGTTCTTGTAATACTATTTATGGTTGTACAGACTCATTAGCTTTTAATTATGATTCTTTAGCAAATTGCAATGATATTGCTTCATGTCTGTACGAATTCAATGTTACCTTTCAATTAGATTTAAGAAATCAAACAAGTATTTCCTATACTATACCCGAATTAAATGGATCTTTTAATTCTTGGTGTGGAAATTGTGCTCAAATGACGGATGTTAATAATGATTCTATCTGGGAAATCACAATACCAATTCTTGAAGGGGCTGGACCTGTGTCAGGAGTACCAGGATGGGAATATAAGTTTTCCGCTGATAATTGGAATATCCAGGAAAGTTTATTTTCAGGAGATCCTTGTGTGTTTTCAGCATTTGGTTTTTCTAATAGATTTATAAATGTTACAAAAGATACTATTCTTGATCCTGTTTGTTGGCAAAGTTGTAATGATTGTTACGCTCCTCAAACAGCATATAATGTTACTTTTAGATTAGATATGAGTAATAATTCTAATTTCAGTGTTCCTGAGGTAAATGGTGAGTTCAATTCTTGGTGTGGAAATTGTTGGCCAATGACTGATGATGATGGTGATAATATATGGGAGTTTAATACATTAATTGATACTGCCAAACACGAATACAAATTTTCAGCTGATAATTGGGGTATTCAAGAACAATTAGATTCAAGTGCTAATTGTGTATTTACAACTGTAGATTCTCTAGGAAATATTTTTTCTAATAGATATTTACATATTAACTCAGACACTATACTTGACGTTGTGTGCTGGAATGAGTGTGATACTTGTTTAACTACAACAAGTTTGATTCCAAATGAAAATGACAATTCATATACAATTTTCCCCAATCCTTCAACTGGTATTTTTTATATAAAAAGTTCTGATAAAATTGATAAAGTGATTGTATATGATATTTTAAATAAGAAAATATTAGAAAAAAATAATCCAGGTATATTACAACCTTTTAATATTTCTGATATAAATTCAAGTATTTTGTTCTTAGAAATTTATATAAATGATAAAGTAATAATGGATAAATTAATTATAACTAAATAATGAAAGTAAGAATAATATTTTTTTTAATATCTCTTTTTGTGTTCTCTTTAAATGCTCAAAATTGGCAATTGGTATGGGAGGATGATTTTAATGGAAGTTCATTGGATCAAAGTAAATGGGTTCATGACATTGGAACAGGTTCACAGTACGGAATGTGGGGATGGGGTAATGGAGAGTTACAATATTATCAACCTCAAAATACGACTTTAAATAATGGTATTGCTAAAATTGAAGTTAAAGAAGAACCAAATGGAATTATTGATTCTTGGAACGCTACATCTTATTTTTCTTCATCAAAAATTACAACCAAAGGATTATTCAATTTTAGATATGGAAAAGTTGAAGCTAGAATAAAAACTATTGATGGTCAGGGTTTTTGGCCTGCATTTTGGATGTTGCCTAGTAATGGGAGTTGGCCTTGCGATGGAGAAATAGATATTATGGAACAATGGGGAAATGATTATTTAACAAATAGCACTAGTGGAGCTGCGCATCTTGGAACTTGTCCTTATTCACAATCTACACATTTTTACGAGACTTCTTCTAGTTATATTTCATCAGGATCATATGCTGATGATTTCCATACTTACTCGGTAATTTGGAAAGAGGATACTATTACTTGGTATGTTGATGAAATAGAACTATTTTCTTTAAATCCATCAAGTTACTGGTCTATACCATCCCAAAGTGCTTGGCCTTTTAACGCTAATGAATGGTATATAATGATTAATTTAGCTATTACTCAAGCTGGACCAAATTCTAATACAGTATTTCCAAATCAAATGGAAATTGATTATGTTAGAGTACATCAAGAAAATTTAACAAATAGTATTAATATTGATGATAAAAATAAATATATAGTTTTTCCAAATCCTGCTAATGATGTTTTAACTATTCAGGGCAAGAATGTAAGCAGTATTAAGATTTTTAATATTCATGGAAATATTGTTCTTTCTAAGAATGTAAATAACAATAAAAAAGTAGATATTTCAATCCTGAATAAAGGAATGTATTTGGTAGAATTAGAAGATTATTTTGGTTTTAAAATTAATAAAAAAGTAATAATAAATTAATAAATTATGAATATAGCTACAATAGATATTGTTGTTTTTGTTTCTTATTGTGTTTTGATTTTAGCAATAGGTTTATATGTTTCTAGAAATAAAAATGGTAAGAAAAAAACAGCAGAGGATTATTTTTTAGCAGGGAAATCTTTACCCTGGTGGGCAGTTGGAGCTTCACTTATAGCAGCAAATATTTCTGCTGAACAATTTATTGGAATGTCTGGGTCTGGTTTTGCGCTTGGTTTAGCTATTGCTTCTTATGAATGGATGGCGGCTATTACATTATTAATTGTAGCTAAATATTTCTTACCTATCTTTATTGAAAAAGGACTTTATACAATACCTGAATTTATAGAAAAGCGATATAGTACTAATCTTAAAACAATTTTAGCAGTATTTTGGATTGCACTATTTGTTTTTGTAAACTTAACTACTGTTTTGTACTTAGGTGGAAAGGCATTAGATACTGTTATTGGTACTGGTGATGGTAGTATATTAATTACTAGCATTGTAGGACTTGCTCTATTTGCTGCGGCTTATTCATTATGGGGTGGTTTAGCGGCTGTAGCATGGACAGATGTTGTACAAGTAGTTGTTTTGATATTTGGAGGTTTTATGATGACTTATTATGCATTACTATTTGTTAGTGGTGACGCAAATTCTTGGCTAGTAGGTTTAAAAGATGTGTATAATACTGTTCCTGAAAGATTTTCTATGATATTATCCAAAGGTGAAATATTTACCCCAAATGGAAAAGATGCTTGGTGGGACTTACCTGGTCTTGCTGTTTTAGTAGGAGGTATTTGGGTTGCCAATCTATATTACTGGGGTTTTAATCAGTATATTATACAAAGAACACTTGCTGCCAAAAGTCTTAGAGAAGGTCAAAAAGGTTTAGTTTTTGCTGCATTTTTAAAATTACTAATACCAATATTTGTAGTTCTTCCTGGTATTATTGCTTATGTTATGGTCTTAGATCCAGAAACAGGTAATTTTATCAAAGAGTCATTGCCTTCAAGTTTTTTAGCATCAGATGGTAGTATTTCTAATGATAACGCTTCTCCTTGGTTAATAAAAACTATTATACCAATTGGGCTTAAAGGCTTGATTTTAGCATCACTTGCAGCTGCTATTGTTTCTTCTTTGGCATCTATGATTAATTCTACTTCTACAATTTTCACAATGGATATTTATAAATCTTTGATTAATAAGCAAGCAACAGATGATCAAATGGTTAAAGTTGGAAGAATATCTGGCTTTGTTGCTTTAATGATTGCCTTAGTAATCGCTCCACAATTAGGTAGTCTAGGTCAAGTGTTTCAATTTATTCAAGAATATACAGGTGTAGTTAGTCCAGGTATCTTAGCTGTTTTCTTAATGGGTTTATTTTATAAAAAGGCTACAAATAATGCAGCAATTTTAGGTGTCTTAATATCTATACCTATTGCCATGTATTTCAAAATTGCACCTGATAGTTGGTTTATTGTGAATATTCCATTTATGCATCAGATGCTTATAACATGTCTTGGAACTATCTTTATCATATTCGCGATTAGTTATGTTGAAGGAAATAAAGATAATCCTAAAGCTATCCATTTGTCAAAAGAATTATTTAAAACTTCCACTACTTTTAATATTTCTGCTTTCGTTGTTTTACTAATTACTGTGTTTCTTTATTCTTTCTTTCAATAAATATAAAATGTATAAAATTTATTTTTTTGTAATCTCACTACTTTGTTTTTTTTCATGTCAAAATGATTCAATTCAAAATGATTCAATTTCTTCTTCATTATTATTAGATTCCAAAACTGAAGATTCTATTAATAATTTGATAGATAAAATGACTATTAAAGAAAAGGTAGGTCAGACATGTCAAATTACATTAGATGCAATATTAAAAAAGGATACTTTAGGTGTTCTTTTAGAGCCACACGAGATTGATCAAAAAAAATTAAATATTGCATTAATCGATTATAATGTAGGGTCAATATTAAATGTATCTAATCATACTTTTAGTTTAGAAAAATGGAATAATATTATTGATATTATTCAATATACAGCTTTAAATACAAATCATAAAATTCCCATTATTTATGGTGTAGATGCTATACATGGAGCAACTTATATTAAAAACAGCACGTTGTTTCCTCAAGAAATTGGGTTAGCTGCAACTTGGGATACTTCTCATGCTCGTATTATGGCTGAAATTACTGCATATGAAACTAGGGCTTCAGGTGTTCCTTGGAATTTTTCACCTGTCTTGGATTTAGGTAGAAATCCAATTTGGTCAAGGTTTTTCGAAACTTTAGGAGAAGATGTGTATTTAGCTAAAACTATGGGTAAATCTATAATTAATGGGTATCAAGGAAATGGTATGATTGACAAATATCATGTTGCAGCATGTCTTAAGCACTTTGTAGGTTATAGTGTTCCTTCTAGTGGAAGAGATAGAACACCTGCTCTTATTCCAAATAGATCTTTGGAAGAACTTCATCTCCCTACTTTTAAGCAGGCTATTGATGCTGGAGCTTTAACTGTAATGATTAATAGTGGTGAAGTAAATGGTATTCCTGGGCATGCAAATAAATATCTTCTTACTGATATTCTAAAAGATAAATGGGGTTTTACTGGTTTTACAGTTTCTGATTGGGAAGACCTTATTAATTTGCATAAGATGGCACAAACTGATTCTACATTAAAGGATGCTATTGCAACTGCAATTAATGCCGGGGTTGACATGAGTATGGTTCCTAATAACCCTGAGTATAAGAATTACTGTAAGTTATTCATTGAACTAGTAAATGAAAAGAGAATTAGTGAGAATCGTTTAGATGATGCTGTTCGAAGAATCCTAAGGGTTAAAAGCCATTTAGGATTATTAAATAAGACAAGAATTCCATTTTCAAATGATTATACAGATTTTGGTTCAGAAAAACATAAAAAAGCTTCTTATAATGCTGCTTCAGAATCAATTACTTTATTAAAGAACAAAGGTTTACTTCCACTATCTACAGAGAATAAAATTTTACTTATTGGTCCAACTGCAAATAGTTTAAATTGTCTAAATGGTGCCTGGACTCATACTTGGCAAGGTGTAGATGAAAGCTATAATAATGATTATCCAACAATTAAAGATGTTATTGAAGATAGGTTTAATAAAGTTAATTACTTTGAGGGATCTAAAATGATAATGAAATATGGAGATGAGCATGATATACCTTCTTCAGACCTTCAAAATGCTGTAAACTCTGCAAAATATTCAGATGTTGCAATAGTTTGTTTAGGTGAACTTCCTTCAACTGAAAGGCCTGGAGATATTTTTACTTTAGATTTACCTGAACAACAACAATTAATCGTTAAAGAACTTAGTAAAACAGGTATTCCAATAATATTAGTTCTTGTTGAAGGAAGACCAAAAATTATTAGAGAGATTGAACCTTTATCAGATGCTATATTACAAGCTTATCTTCCAGGAGACCAAGGAGCTAATGCAATTGTTGATGTATTAGTAGGAAATGTAAATCCATCAGGTAAATTACCTTATACATATCCTAGATATAATGGTGTTATTATGCATTATGATCATAAGCAGTCAGAATTATTAAATGCAAATACTTGGGAGGAAAATTACTATAACCCACAATGGGATTTTGGTTTTGGATTGAGTTATACCACATTTGAATATTCGAACATGAAGTTAAGTTCTAAAACAATAAATTCTGATAATGAAATATTGATTTCAATTGATATAAAAAATACTGGTAATATAATTGGAAAAGAGGTTGTTCAGTTATATATTAGAGATCATTATGCAACTATATCTCCATCATTAAAAAAACTAAAGCGATTTACAAAAATAGAATTAGAGCCTTTAGAAGAAAGAACAGTTAGTTTTACAATTAATACTGATGATTTGAAATTTTATGGAAAGCAAAATAAATGGATAACTGAAGAAGGAAAATTCAGTGTTATGGTTAATAATCTTTCTAAAGATTTTAATTTTAAAAGATAATGAAGTTGAAATTTGAATATAGAAAAGTTTGGATTATGTTTTTTTTCATTACATCTATGCCGTTTCTTTCTTATACACAAAATATTGAAATCAATTCTAGTTTTCAAAGTACAGCAGAAGTAATTAAAGATCCTATTTCTAATATAAGAATGGGAGGATATTTTAGATTTTTAGGCTATGTAAGAAATTTCCATGATATGTATGATTTAGATGTGCCAAATTATTATTCTGGAGTACACCCACAAAACACTACAATAGGTGTAGGTACTGGATACCGTGAACCAATGATGATGCTGTCAATATCAGGTAAAGCTAATAAAAAAGTAAATATTGGTACGGATTTAATGCTAAATAGTCCTTTTAATGGAACATTTAATAATAATAGTATTGCAATGTATCTTGGTACTAATGTTTATTCTACAATCAATTCTGATTTTGGAAAATTTGGTCTACATGCTGGAGGTATTAAATGGTATAGGCAAAGTAAATTAACTGTATGGGCTGAGGAAGGGTATTTAAGATATAGTCCTTTTGAACGTGCCCCTTATGATCCATTAACTAAGGAGGTTTCTGACAGATATAGTAAGTATTATGATAAAGGATCTATTTCTCAAGATGTTAGATTTGGTAATGTAGCTTTTCAGGGGTTAACAATTACTGGTTCAGCTATAGAAGGTCCTAATGCTTCAACATTTTCATTTCAATCTATCATAGGTAAAACACAACATAATGTAGGTGAGATAATTTCCTCTGGAAAGGATGATTATTCTGCAGGATTAAGAATAAATAATGATTTAAGTAATGGTTCAAATTTTGCTCTAAATTATTTCACATCTATTACAGCAACTGATTCTGTTAAAAATAATTACAGAGAATTCTCTATTCAAACATTTGAATTTAACTTTAAGTTTAAGAAAATACGATTTTCAGGTGAAGGTGGTTTAGGGAGTTATGAAACTCATATTATAGATAAAGAATTTGGTGAATTATTTGTATTAAATTTAGATATTCCTGAAGAATACATGTACATTCCTTTTAAGTTACAATACTCTAGAATTTCTCCTCAAGCAGTTAATGTTAACTCATCATTTCAAAATACCTCTGTAGTTGAATTGGTTCAATCTTCCGTAATTGAAGAGGGTGCTGATGCAACAATAATGACTTCCTTTGGAGGGCCAATTAATAATCTTGGCTATCTTGCAAATAACAGAGAGGGCATTAGTGTTAATACAGAATTTAAAATTGGAGCGGTATCTGTTTCTGGTGGATTTGGTTTTTATTCAGAGTTGGAAAGAATAAATACTAATTTCTCATACAGTCATAAAACAAATGGATTAATGCTTTCTAGGATATCCTATTTTAGTTCAGGATACGGACCTTATAAACAGTTTAATTCATATTATAGAGGAGTATTTGAAAATGTAAATATTTCTGATAGTATTTATGTGAATAATGATACAATATCAACTGGCTATATTGATACAAATGGATTGCCTCTATTTGATAAGTTTTATTGTTCTTCAGATTTACATTTGAAATATAAAACAAGAGTCTTTGGAAAGAATTTATATTTATTTTCTCTTACAAATTATAATACTGCACAGGATTTCTTTAGCATTTTACCCGTTACAAATTCATCAGCATTTATTCGACATTTTAATCAACAGTTTGATTTGTGTTATGAGTTAAATAAGACTACTGCATTTGTTTTTAAATATGGAATCGAAAGGGTATTAGGGAATGAGTTTACTGATATTGATGATACAGACCCTTATCCTAGTGACAATACTTGGGGTGTTACTGAAGATTATATTCCTTCATTTAAAGCAAGAAATCAATTTGGTAATATTGTTGGTTTTGGGTTTGATATTAGATTGAATGAAGGAGCCTATTTGTTTTTAAGACATTCAAATTTCCATTACTATGATAAGAATTTTTCAGCAACTAACATAAAGGGAAGCGAAACTACTCTTGAACTAAAAATTAATTTCTAATGAAAAAAACATATTTATACTATTTCTTATTTCTTATGTTATCACCTATACTTGTGCAATCACAAGTTAAATCAAAACTTTGGTATGATGGTAATTCTAGAGTAATATTTGATAGAGATGCACTTGAGGGAACTTTAAAAGACATAGATACAGTTTCAACTAGAAGTAATGGAGGAGGCTCTACTGTTCTCGATTTAGGATTTCATTTTACTCCTGTAGATGATATTGAAATTTTCTCTGAAATTAGATTAAAAAATGATTTTGGCGGAATGTGGGGAAACAAAAGTGTTGTTGAATTAAGAAGATTGTCTGCTAAGGGAATCGTTAATAATAAAATTGCATTTAGTATTGGGGATATTTACTTAAAACAAACTAAGTTTACCTTATATAACTATGAACAGGAGCTATCACAATATGAGCCTTCAGTTTTTAAATTTTATAGAGATTATGTGAATTATGAAAATTATTATCAATCTAATTATCACAGATTGCAAGGATTGCAAACTAATTTCTCTTACAATATGTATAATTTTATTGAGCAACTTGATTTTGATGCTTTTACAGCTAGGGTTAGAGGGGTAGAATGGCTAGGAAAACCAGAATTATTAATGCTTGGTGGTTCTGCAATTGTTAGGTTAAGCAATAAAATAAATTTAGGATCACATTATGTAAATACATTTGAAGTTTTGTCTTCAAGTAATGGAACAGTTGCGTATTATAATCCGGTTCTTAATACACAAATATCTTATTCTGGTTCAGTAAATGATAATCCATATAAAATGTTATTAGAAGGTGGATTCTCTAAAAGAGGGTGGGATGGTGATTCACTAGCGCCTGAAGTTAAAGGTAATTTTATTAAAGCTTCACTTCACTCAAAAAGAATAAAAGGTGAGCTTGATCTAGGATTCAGATATGTTGATTCTGACTTTAGAAGTATGGGGGCTCAAACAAGAAGAATACAGTACAATAACAGTACCACTACATACCCTTATTATTCAAATAATTATACTCAAAGAAAAGTAAGTTTACTTGATGTTATGTCTGACCCTAATGTTTATAATAAGAATCTTTCAACTTCCTTAATGAGTTATAATCCAATGTATAGTTCGGTTACTCCATATGGTGACGCCACACCAAATAGAATTGGTTTTACAGCTAAAATTAGCAATATGAATATAACAGATTTTTTTAGCACTAATATTCAAACCCAATATTTTTCTGAAGTTATTGGTCAAGGTACGACTCAGAAAAGAATGCTTAATAAATCAGCTTTACAATCAATGCTTTTATTAAATAAACTATTGTCTACTAAAAAAAGTCTTATTCTTGAAGGGAGTATGAATCTTGAAACTGTAAATAGAGCAGGTGAAGATTTTGAAAAGATTGATTTTACTAGCATATTATATAGCGGATCAATTTCCTATGAGCTAATTAAGAATTTCAAAATAATTGCAGGCGCTAAAGTGTTTTATGCAGAGGGCAATGAGTTTATAGCTGATAGAGATAAATATGACCAGATTAATGATTATTCTAATCATATTTATGATAGTAAAGAAACTATACTAATAGCTGGATTACAACATCATTTTACAGAAGATATTTATTTCACAATGCAATATAATCAGTTCAATGTTTTAGACAAAACGAATACTTATGATGAATTTTCACTAGGAAGATTAATCTTTATGTTTAATATGAATTTATAATACTATGAAAAAATTAAAATTTCTTTTATTTCTTTTTCCTTTCTTTTTTACCTCTTGTGAAAAAGAAAAGATTGAAGGACCAAGTTTAAATGATTTATTTGCAGATTTAGAAATATTAGAGCCATTAAGTGTAGTTGGTGATAGTGCTGACTTTGCTAGTGGTCAAAATATATATTTTACTGCATCTTTTTCAAAACAGCTTGATTGGAAAATAAAGATAGAAGGACTAAGTTCTGGCTCTGTCAAAATTATTTTAGGAAAATCAAATGAAATTAACCAATCTAATTCTACTTGGCTTGGTAATTCTTCATCCTTACCATTTTTTACTAATGAGAATTGTGATGTAGAGCTAAGCTTTGAAATGGATGATACTACTATTTATAATTATTTAAATATACAAGTAGAAAAAGATTATCAAAATGAAAATACTGTTTTGATTACTGACTTAGAGAATAATTTCAATCCTAATTTTACAGGATTTTTTCAATCCGGGTGTACAAGAGCACTAGCAATTGGAGGTGCAGGTCAAAAAGACAAATATTTAGCACAATTTGGTACATGTGATTGGGATTGGCTAATAGGATATGTTGATTATTTTTCAAATTTTTGGTATGATGATAAAAATAATATGATTAATGATCCTAGTAAATTATATTTTAATATTATGATTAAAGGTGATAGTACTATTTCTTCAGTAACAAATCTTCCAAACTCATTATTCAAATTAGAATTTTATGAGGATGAAAATGGAGATAATTATCATGATGCTAACAGTGAAGATAGATTTGATTTAGAATTTGAAGTAAATTGGACGGGATGGAGGATGGTTTCTCTTTGTTATAATGATTTAATTCCGCCAGCAACAAACCCAGGTAACGGAATAAAGCAGCCAGATAAGATATTTAAAGTAAGAACACTTCTTTTAGCAAATCCTGATTCGGGACCCGCAAGAGCAGATGTAGATTTTTTAATATGGAGTAATGGAGCTCCCATTTTAAACTAATTAATGTATAAGTATTTAATAATATTATTGTCTCTTTTTTCATGTTCAAATATGAAGGAAGTAACTTTATATAACCAAGAGATAGAACAAACAGAAGGAATAAATGGCTTTACTTCAATTGAGATATTTAGTGATGGAGGAACAGATGAAGTTTGGGGAAATGAAGATGAAAATTGTAATCCTTTTAGTTTTTCATCACTTGATGCAAGTATAGATTATTCTGGTATTCCTGAAGATTTAGAAAAAATTATAGATACTGTAAAGATTGATTTAGTTTATGATTTACCCTCAGTAGAAGTTAAAGTTAAAAAAAATGCAGAAAAGAATTCTCTTCATATAAAAACTGATAAGCCACCAACTTGTGAATGGATTGGAATGGGAATTGGTTGGGACGGTTGGCAAGGAAAAGATTTATCCGGTATTGTAAATAATGCTGCTATTGAGTTTATGGCAAGGGTGAGTGGAGATGCAATTTATAATATCCCTATAGTATTTATTTTAGAAGATTATTCTGCTAATCAATGCTTTGCTACTGCAGGTTACTTAGGAATTGAGGCGGGTGAGATTACTAATAAATGGTCTAAGGTAATTGTACCTCTTTCTACTTTCTCTTATCAAGTTAATAAAATTGATTTAACAAATATTAAGCAATTGCTATTACAGTGTTACGATAAAGTGGATATTTATATTGATGATATTAAGATTGTTGAGCATAAACATAATTACAAAAAAATATCATCAACATCTCTTACAGTAAAAGATACTGCTCTACCAATTGATATCTTTTCAGAAAAATTAAATTCTGCTTTTGGGGTAAATAATAATTATTGTCAAAATATTAAACTTGGTTCTGATTCAGATTATGCACAAGGCAACTATATTGATGTAAATATTGATGATGATAAATGTAGTTGGAAGAAACTAGGAATTAGCTGGAATAACTGGTTGTATTCTGATTTAAGTAAAAGTATTTATGGTGTTTATCTTGAGTTTGATATAAAAATTGACAAATTTTCTAGCCCTAAAATTTTCATAGAAGATTATAATGGAAAGAAAATGGCTCTTAATTTATTAAAATACATAAAAGAGGAGAAAACTAATAATTGGCAAAAAATAAAAATTCCATTAAAGGACTTTCCTATTAAGAAATCAGAAATTGATCTAAAAAGAATAAAAAATATATCCTTTGATTTTTCTGATAAAGATAAACTCAAAATTGATAACATTAAATTCACTAATTAACACAATTTAAATTATGAAAACTAAAGCATTACTATTTCTAATCTTAACCTTACCGCTTTTCAGTAATTCCCAAGTACTTTGGGATGACTTTGAGCAAACACGTGTTGGTTACTATGATTTTGTTCATGGCGGTATGACAACACGTTTTCCTAACCCAGATTTATCAAGTACAGTAAATAATTCTAATCTCTGCGCACAATATGTTAGGAACCCTGGTGAATTATGGGACGTATTGGTGATAATTGCTAATGGATCAATTAATGATGTAAGTGATTATGTTAGCGGAAGTAAAACCATGAGTATTGATGTTTTTAGCCCGTTACCGGGTATTCCTATACAAATAACATTAGAAGATTCTAGTATAGCAGGTGCAACTAATTATCCAGATGGTAGGCACAGTATTTATTTAGGAGTAACAACACTTAGCAATGAGTGGGAAACTATAGAATTAACATTTGATTCAAGACCAGACGTAAATATGTCTGATGATGGATTAACATCAGTGATATTATTATTTAACGGCAATACGAATACAAATGATACTTATTATTTTGATAATTTATATGGTCCAGAATTCTCTAATCAATGTGATGGACAGGTGCTTAACCCTGCAGTTAATATAGCGGACTGGGATTGTAATTGGAATTTAGGGATATGCCCGTCGGGAACCCCTTGCGCTTCCTTTGATTATGTAAGTGGTTGGCTTAATCAAGGTTATAACCCTGATAATTCAACTATTAATAACAGTAAATATTCTGGTGAGTATACTAGAAATCCTGATGCAAATGGAGAAGACGTATTGGTGTCTTATTTTTCTGAAGGGGCCTTAGATCTTAGCGTTAATAAGTATTTTAATTTTAAAGTTTATGGACCTCCAAGACCAATATATGTATCTTTCCAGGATGATAATAATAATGAAATTTATGCTTATAATTCTGCATTATCATCTAATAACCAATGGCAACAATTTTCAGTTGACTTAAGTAGTGTTGCTTCTCAGTCTATTACAAGATTTGTAATGTTTATAGACCAAGGAGTGGTTAATTGGGATTTGTATTTTTTAGATGACTTTAATTTATCTTCAACACCTTTACTTATTAATGAAATAAATGAATCAAACTTAATAAATGTCTTTCCACAACCTGCAAAAAACAGTTTAAATATTCAAGTTAAGCTAAATAACAGTGAGATAAATACATTAGATCTTTATAATAGTCAAGGTAAAATATTATCATCAAATGTATTAAATAAAAACGATGAAAACATTAACTTAGATGTATCTCAATTTAAATCAGGTATTTATTTTATTAAGGTTCATTCTAAAAATAATTTATACACCAAAAAAGTTCAAATAATAAGATAATGAAATTCAAAATACTTTTTATTTTTTTATTTATTAGTAGTTTCTGTTTTTCACAACACAAAATTAGTCAGAAAACAGAAATTATTAAGACTAATAATGGATTTCAATTATTAAGAAATGGTAAGCCTTATTATGCCAAAGGAGCTGGAGGCACAGAATATCTTGATGTACTTAAATCAATAGGTGGAAATTCAATAAGAACATGGAGTACAGGTGATGCAAAGACAGTACTTGATGATGCATATGCTAATGGAATAAGTGTTTGTCTTGGTTTATGGGTAGGGCATGAAAGACATGGATTTAATTATAATGATGAATACGCAGTTACCGCACAATTAAAAGCATTCGAACAAGATATTTTAAAGTATAAGGATCATCCTGCATTGTTAATGTGGGCTATAGGAAATGAAGTAGATTTGTTTTATAAAAATTTCAGGGTATGGAATGCAATTGAAGACATTGCAAAGATGATAAAAGAGATAGATCCAAATCATCCAACAATGACAGTAACTGCAGGAATAGATCCAGCAGAAGTTTTTATGATAAAAACTTATTGCCCAAGTATTGATATTTTGGGTGTTAATACTTATGGAGGAGTACAGTATCTTTCTGATGCAGTTAGAATGTTTGGCTGGGATAAACCATATATGGTAACTGAATGGGGGCCTTATGGGCATTGGGAGTCGCCAATAACTTCATGGGGGGTTGCTATTGAAGCTACAAGTAAAGAAAAAGCAAATTTTAGAGATTTGGCTTATAAATATATTGCTGAGGATAAAGAATTATGTTTAGGTAGCTATGCTTTTTTATGGGGGTATAAACAAGAACAAACCCCAACATGGTATGGTCTTTTCACAAAACAAAAAAATGCAACACAAAGTATTGATGTTTTAAATGCTTATTGGCAGGGAGAGAGCAGAAACACTGCTCCAATTCTTCATTCTTTTTTGTTAAATAATTTTGATAAGAAAGAAAGTGTGAAATTAAAAAGAGGAAAAAATTGTACTTTTACTTATAGCGTTACTGATTCTGAAAATGATAGCCTAACTTATGAATTTCAGTTAATGCCAGAAAGTAGAGATAAGAAAGCTGGTGGAGATTTTGAAAAAACACCTGAACCAATTTCTTTTACTGTTGTTGAAAATTTAAATGATAAATTAATTATAAAAGCACCTTTAAAGTCAGGTCCTTATAGATTTTTTATTTATGTTCGTGATTCTAATAAAAACGTTGCAACTGCAAATTTTCCATTTTATGTTAAATAATTTTACAAACTAATTATATGTCACTAATAAATTTATCTATTGACTGTGTTGTATTAGGATTTGATGAAGATCAAAAGCTTAAAGTTCTATTAATTAAAAAATTTATTAATGAAAAAAATGATTATCAATTTGCATTACCTGGTGATTTGGTAGGCTTGAATGAAGATCTGCTAACTGGAGCACAAAGGATTTTAAATAGTTTAACTTCAATAGATAATTTATTTTTAGATCAATTTTCAGTTTTTGGAGATCCTGAAAGAACTAAAGATAAGAAAGATCAATCTTGGCTTAAAATGTATCGTAAAGAACCAAAAGAAAGGGTAGTAACCGTAGGTTATATTGCTTTAGTAAAAATGGAAGATTACATACCTCACGCATCATCATTTGCTATTGATGCAGAATGGGTTGAATTAAATAAAGTATCTTCTGAATTAGCATTTGATCATAATTTAATTTTAAATAATGGAATAGAATATTTAAGAAATCAATTAGATCATGAATTGGTGACTAATTTATTGCCATCAAAATTTACTTTATCTCAATTACAAAATTTGTATGAAATATTATTAGATCAGAAATTAGATAAAAGAAATTTTAGAAAAAATGTATCAAAAGATGTTTTAATAATTAAAACAGATGAAAAACAGCAAGGTGTTGCACACAAGCCGGCACATCTATACACTTATAAAAATAGCGAAAATTAAAATTTGATTTTGTAAAAGATTTTTTCACATATTAATTATAAAAAATTCTAAACAAATGCTTAAAGTTATATAGATAATTAAATTTAAGAATAATGAATTGTATAGAAGAACGTCCTTGGGGTAAATATGAAGTGTTGTTAGATTCTAATGATGTAAAGGTTAAAAAAATAACAGTTAAGCCAAAACAAAGATTATCATACCAGTATCATCATAAAAGACAAGAACAGTGGGTTGTTGTGTCTGGTAATTTAACGATTATGTTAGATGGTAAAAAGGTATTTAAAGCGCCTGGAGAGTCAATTTTCATACCTTTAGTTTCACAACATAGAGCTTGGAATGAAACTGAAAAAGATGTTGTATTTATAGAAGTTCAAACAGGAACATATTTTGGGGAAGATGATATTGTAAGGTTATCAGATGATTATAAGAGATCTTAAAAATGATTCTTCTAACTTTAATGATAGATTAAAGAGATAGTTAATTTTTTGATAAATAGATAAAACCACTCATTGAGTAGGTTTCTTTTTGATGGCCATTAAGGTTATCTAACTCAAATTTATTATTTTTATAAAATTAGATATTACTATGATAATCAAATAAATTTATTAAGTTTGGATTAGTAAATTGATTAATGGTGAAAAAATAGTGCAAATTTTCGTTTTAAAGCCTGCTGTAATCATGTAAAAGAGTCTCTGTTGTAATTACTCTAAATAGCAAGATATTATCAGTTTTTTAAAAGTATAAAACTGTTGTTGGAGATTATTAAAGATAAATAAAAAGTAAATATATGTTTTTGTGAGTTTTTAAATGTTTTTGTAGGTTTTCTTGAGTTTTTATATGTAATTGCATGTTTACGTGCGTAAAACTTGGGTGTTTCAGTAGTAAGAAATTATAAATTTATGCTATGTTAGTTGAGATTAGTTATTTAAAAATATAATTTTTATATTTTATAAAATATATTCTTACTCATCATCAATTCCAATAACAGCTTCTAAAGCACTGTCAGTTTCTCTATTAATAAAGCTTTGCTGATAGTTTATAGTTGTTGTAATGTCACTATGCCTATAAAGTTTTTGTAGCATCTGGACTGGTATCTTATCCCCCGAAATATTTCCAAAAGAATGACGTGCAATATGACAGCTTATGCTTTTTGTTATTCCTACTTTTTTCGCAATTTTTTTCAAAGATCTATTGTATTTACTTTTAGCTGTAGTTGTTTTCCTGTAAAGATCCTTATTGTCAGTTATATCAGCTTTATTAAGTTCTGGAAGTACAAATGTGTCTAAATTTTTTTTTCTGGCTTTATAGAGGTTTATAATGCGTTCTGCCTTTGATGTGATTTTAACTGAACCTACTTTATTGTTTTTACCCATTTTATAATAGAGTCTTCCATCATTTAGGTCGCTCCATTTAATTCTTAATACATCTGATATTCTTGCTCCTGCAAGATAAAAGGATAGTAGAAATGAATTCCTTGCATTCCATTCAGTTGTTCCTTCTTCTAATTCACATTCCTCTAATAGCTTTATTTCCTCCATATTTAATCCAATTTTTTGGCTATCAGGAAACTTTATTCTTATTCCATTTTCTCCAAAAGGGTAGAGGTTTGCATCAGCTATCCCTTCTCTAATAGCTCTATTGTAAAGTGTTCTTATTAAAATGAGGTGATTAATAGCAGTTCTCTCAGCTAATTTCACTTTTGAAAGAAGATAATTTTTATATTTTTTAATGTTTGTTACTGTGAGTTTATCAAATGTAGAATTTTCTCCAAAATAGGATAGGAGGTGCCTTATTCTTGATTTTTCGGAACTTACTCGGGTATATTTTTCTAATGTTATAAGCTCATTAAAAAATTCATCACACATTGCTTTTATCGTGTAATTCCTTATGACTTTATCAAACAACCTTGCTTTTACTTCTTCAATGTCAAACGACTTTTTCTTTTCTTGTATTTGAATAAGATATACTTCTACTAAATTCATTTTATGAGTAATGAAATTATTTATTCTAACTGAGTTTTCATAAGATTTTCTAACTCTATTATTTTTTGTGTCCCAATATTTAGGCTCTATATCAATCCCTAAAGTAATATAGCGGGCAATCCTATTTATTGTAATTCGTATTTCAATAGGAGTTCTTCCAGATTTTTTTATTTTTCTTGTAACTGCTTTTACATAACCCATATTTATCTTTGTTTAAAAAAGTCAAACAATAGTACAACATTTTGCATTTAAAACCACTTAAGTACAACTATATGTGATTTTAGTTAACAAGTTACTACCATTGTATTCAATTGTTTAAGGTGTTTTTTAAACTTTTTTTCCTATATTCATAACCCTGAGGTCGGGAGTTCAAATCTCCCTCACGCTACTAGATGCAGAAGACCCTTTTTAGGGTCTTTTTTTATGCCCAAAATAGGGGGTGGTCCAACATAGGTCCAACAAATAGGCTATTATGGGATTCAAGTCTAAATACCAAGTTTTTCACATACAATAAGTCGGTTTTTTCTATAATTAATGGAGTAGAATACTCTACTGATTTTTTGAAATTATGTAATTATTCTATTTCTAAACCAAAGTCCACCAATAAAGATTCCTATTCTTCCTGAATTCTTTAAAATCGTTTTCTTTACTCCGCTAAAACTAGCAGGTAATTTTACATACTTTTTGAACCCTATTTATTCTTTTTAGTAGCAAACCATATTTTCTTATATTCTGATTATTATTTTATCTTTGTAAAATGAATAAAATAACACTCCTTACTCTTTGTGCTTTGCTTTTCTTTGCTTGCAAACATGAATTAGAGCAGCCAACTTGGGATGTAGACATGATTGTTCCTTTGGTACACTCCCAAATGAATATAGATAATATGCTATCTGATTCAAACCTTAATATAGTTGAAAATGATGAAGGTTATATCTCTTTAATTTATGAAGAGGATTTATTAAATATAAATTATGATTCCTTAATTACTCTTGAAACAAAATCAGAAGAAAAGTCAATACGAATTGATTCAGTTAAATTTGATGATGTAGTTATTGAGCAAATTATTACTATAGGTAGCGTAATTACTGAATTGCCTTTAGGTACCTTTTTATTTCCTGATGGGAGCCAAAGAGAAATCCCTGCTATGGCAGGAATAGTACAGAATGATACTATCCCTATTGATGCTAGCGATTACTTTGAGACCATGACCCTTTACAATGGAATGTTGAACCTGAAGCTAACAAATGGCTATCCAACTGATATTTCCAATGTAAGCTTTTCCTTATATAACGCAACAAATCAGAATTTAATAGCTACTTTTTTTACTCCCCTAATTGAAAGTGGAGACAGCTATACTGAAAGTATTTCCATTGCCGGAGAAACCTTAGATCATAAAATGGTTGGAATAATCAATAATATGGATATTGATGCAAGTAACGGACTAGTTCCTATCAATTACTCGGATGCAATGACGACTGTAATATCAATTACTGAAATACAAATAATGGAGGCTACCGCTTATTTCCCTAACCAACTACTACATGAAGAAAATGTAGAGCAATCATTTGAATTAGGTTCAGCAGAATTAACTGAAATAGGAATAAAGGAAGGAACGGTAACTATAAATGCACTAAGCACATTACCCGATACAGGAACAATTATTTATGCTATTCCATCTTTATCAAAAAATGGAGTATCGTTTGAAACTAGTGTTAAAGTACCACCAAACACGAATGGTGTGATGACACAGTATGTCTTTGATTTTAGTGGTTATACTATGGACTTAACAGGTAAAGATGGTAGAGATGGTGGTGATACAGTAAATACCATTTATGCAACACTAGCAGCTTATTTGGATTCAACTGGCGAGCTTGAAACCATCCATCAAGTAGATAGCTTTTATCTTTTTAATGAATATAATTTTACTCCTGAATATGCAATAGGATATCTTGGTGGAGACACTCTAGTAAACGGACCAGAAGATATAGATACTGATGTTTTTAAATTTGTATCATCAGGAACTGTAAATCTTGAAAAAGTTGAAATGAGTATTGCAGTAGTTAACTATATAGGTGCTGATGCTGCACTTGTAATTAATGATTTAAGTGCCAGCAATGCTACAACAACTGTAAGTGCAGCAATTGATAATACTAAGCTGCACCATGTAGTAAGAGCTACCCTAAACAGTAATGGAACAATAACCCCAACTAACACCATTATTGCTTTGGAAGCAGATGAGTTGCTTGAGATATTTCCGAATAAATTAACAACGCATTCTACCATCTATTTAAATCCAAACGGTGAAGCAAGTACAGCTGATTTCTTATATACCCAGCAACCTATGAAGGCTACTTTAGGGGTTGAAATACCACTTAGTTTTATAGCAAACAACCTTGCGTTAAGCAAAACAAGTGACTTAGAAACGGATAATATTGAGGAAGTTGAAATATTTTATATTACCATTGAAAACGGATTGCCGCTAGAAGCTAATTTAATATTAGTTGCGTTAGATGATGCAAATCAAATAATAGATACTCTAATAAGTAATAACACGATACTAGCTGCCATAACTAATACTCAAGGCATTGTAACTGAAAACAGAACATCAGTTATTGAAGTTAAAAATATTGATCTTGAGGGAATGAGTAAATTACAAAGTACAGCTGTTTTTAATACTGAATCTCAAACTGATTTTGTTCGTATTTACGACACCTACACTATGGGTATAATCTTAAGTGCTAAATTCAGTAAAACTATAGGCGAATAATGAAAAAAATACTCATCATCTTATTAATTGTTCCTCAAATTATATTAGCTCAAACTAAGGTAAATAAACATAGTATTGAGTGGAGTACAAACCTACTATTTGAAAGCAGTAGTTTGGATAAAAGTTTCTTAAACACCATGCTTTATGGCGGGCACATTACGGATGTAACAAAAACCAATTGGATAAATGCTGGAGGAAATAACAATGTATTATATTCTGAAATTAGCAATGGATTGAGCTATACGTTTAAAGGAAATAATAATACTTTTGGTTTTAGCTTTGCAGACAGGAACATCCTAAACGCTAGCTTTACTGACGATTTGTTACGCCTAGCTTTTGAAGGTAATTTTCATTATCAAGACAAAACCCTTGATTTTGGAAGTACTAGCATAAGGGCTGATCGTTTTCAGCAATACAAACTTTCCTACGCAACGAGCTTCAAACAAGTAAAGGTAAGCACTTCTGTTTCCTATTTATCAGGGAACCATCATCTTTCTTATATTATTGAAAAGGGGAGTTTATACACAGCACCTTTTGGTACTTCATTAGATATTGCTTATGATATAAGTGCCTTTGTAAGCGATACAGCTTCACTTAATCCTTTTGAAAGTAACGGGAATGGTTTATCCCTTGGTTTTAGTACAGAATTTCAATTTAAAGAACATACAATACACTTTTCATTTTCTGATTTAGGATATATTAAGTGGAACCCAACTTCTATAACTTTAGCTGCCGACAGCAACTTTGCTTTTTCAGGAATTGAAATAGATGACTTCTACAGCTTTAATGATTCCTTGATTGATGTAGATGATTCAACTGATGATTTCCCTAGTTCCAAGAAAGGAAAATTTAAGTCCTATATTCCTGCTAGTTTTCATTTTAAAGTTAGTGGTAGTACAGATAATAAATACTTAAAGAGTTATACATTAGGAATACAAGGGAAATGGCAGCCTTACTTAGATAATAAACCTTTATCCTTTTCAAAAATAGGACAAGGTTTTAAGGAATCCAATTTTAAAACTTTGTACTATATGCAATCTGTTTTAAGTACTAAATTTTGTGATTTTATACCTACGCTAAGTTATGGTGGTTATAGTTCAGACACTAATTTTGGTTTGGCATTATCCAAAGGAAAAAAACATAATTTCACAATAGGAACACATTATTTGGAAGATGTATTGAAAAGCAATAGTGCAAAAGCAGTAAGCGTTTATTTTAACATTAAATTACAATTTTAATATGCTAGCAAAAATCAATAAAATACAACATCAAAAAAGCGGAAACTTTTTTTTACTGGCAGGACCTTGTGCTATTGAAAGTGAAGAAATGGCAATGGAAATTGCTGAAAAGATCCTAAATATTACCAATAAACTTGAAATTCCTTTCATTTTTAAAGGAAGTTACCGAAAAGCAAACAGAAGTCGTTTGGATTCTTTCACAGGTATTGGTGATATAGAAGCTCTTGAAATACTAAAAAAAGTAGGGGAGCGCTTTAATGTACCTACTGTTACAGATATACATACTGCTGAGGAAGCCGCTATTGCTGCGCAATATGTGGATGTATTGCAGATACCCGCCTTCTTGTGCCGACAAACTGATTTGTTAGTTGCAGCAGCCAAAACAGGGAATGTAGTAAATATTAAAAAAGGACAGTTCCTATCGCCTGAAAGCATGATACATGCTGTAACCAAAGTAAAAGAAAGTGGAAATAATTCCATAATGCTAACCGACAGAGGAACTATGTTTGGCTACCAAGATATGGTAGTTGATTTTAGAGGTATCCCGGCCATGCAGGAATTTGGCGTGCCTGTTGTATTGGATATTACACATTCCTTGCAACAACCAAACCAAAACAGTGGAGTAACTGGTGGAAAGCCAGCATTAATTGAAACGATTGCAAAAGCAGGAATTGCTACTGGAGTTGATGGTTTGTTTTTAGAAACTCATCCTAATCCTGCTCAGGCAAAATCTGATGGAGCCAATATGTTACAATTAGATAAGTTGGAAGACTTACTTACTAAGTTGGTAAAGATTAGGAAAGCAATAATCTAATTAAGAATGAAATTGTAGTTGTCTGGTGTAATTACAAGTACAAATTATACTTTTTGATATTACTAAAAACTAAGAGTGGACTTAGAGTTAAACTATCTTCTTTAAAACTTCATAAATAGAACTGCCCTTTTTAATGTCTTGTTCAAAGTCAGTTAAACTATTGTCGGCAATTAATTGTTGGTACTTTTTATTTCCCAATTCGTGTTTAATAATATGATGTAACCAATAATTATTTTGTCTATTTCTATTGTCCATAAAATATGAACTTGCTTGCATTTGGTTATTGTGTTTTTGAATCAATTCCCAAATGCTATCCAATCCTGTTTTGTCTAAAGCTGAACAAGTACTCACTTGAGGAATCCAACCATTTTCTTTGGCAGGAAACAAATGTAAAGCTCTCTTATATTCCATTGCTGCATTTTTGGCCTTTATGCTATTATCTCCATCTGATTTTGTGATAATTAATGCATCAGCCAATTCCATTATCCCTCTTTTAATTCCTTGTAGTTCATCACCAGCACCTGCTAACATGAGCAGCAAAAAGAAATCAGCCAAATTGCTTACTGTAGTTTCGCTTTGTCCAACACCAACCGTTTCTATTAGGATAATGTCAAAACCTGCCGCTTCACACAAAATAATACTTTCTCTGGTTTTGTTGGCCACTCCACCTAAAATACCACTACTTGGGCTTGGGCGAATAAATGCATTTTCATCAGCTGCAAGTTCATGCATACGACTTTTATCTCCTAAAATACTTCCATGCGTTCTCTCGCTTGTTGGGTCAATAGCTAGTACAGCTATTTTTTTTCCTTGGCCAGTAAGTAGTTTACCAAAGGATTCAATAAAGGTACTTTTACCAACTCCTGGTACACCCGTTACTCCAACTCGTATTGATTTCCCACTATGTGGTAAACATAATTTTAGTAATTCTTGGGCTTTTTGTTCATGCTCAGGCAAAGTGCTTTCTAATAGAGTAATCCCTTGCCCTAAAGCAGTGCGATTTCCTTCAATTATTTGTTGAGCTAGTTCCATTATTTTACAGCAATTATCGAAATTTCAACATTTACATTTTTAGGCAATACTGAAACTTGTACCGCCTCACGTGCAGGAGGGTTCTCTGAAAAACTTTTAGCATATACTTCATTAATAGCTGAATAGTCGTTCATGTCTTTCATAAAGATTGAGCATTTTACTACATTCTCAAAATTCATATCTGCTGCTTTTAGTACAGCCAAAATATTTTTCATTACCTGATTAGTTTCTTCAGTAATATTGTCAATTACTAAGTTTCCTGTGTCAGGATTTATTGCTATTTGCCCTGAACAATAAAGCGTATTACCACTAAGTATAGCTTGGCTGTAAGGTCCTATTGCTTTAGGGGCATTTTCAGTATTGATTACTTTTTTCATTCTTTTAGTTTCTGTGTCCAAATATAGCACTTCCTACTCTAACCATAGTGCTTCCTTGTTCTATTGCTAGTTTATAATCTCCGCTCATACCCATAGACAGTGTGGTGATATGTTCATTTTTTATAGTATCAAATACAACTTTAAGATTGTTAAATTCTTGTATTACTTGCAGTTTGTTATCTGTAAAAGTTGCCATTCCCATTAGTCCTACAATTCTTATATTTTGAAATTCCTTAGCATTATTTATTGCTTGTTTTACTTCAGGGATATCAAATCCAAATTTTGTGCTTTCTGTTGCAATATGCACTTGCAAAAGGCAATCAATCACTCTATTATTTTTCTCTGCTCTTTTATTAATTTCTTTCAGTAATTTGATAGAATCTACACCATGAATAAGCGAAACAAATGGAGCTATAAATTTTACTTTATTAGTTTGCAAATGCCCAATCATATGCCAGTTAATATCTTTGGGTAATTCTTCAGCCTTTTCGACTAATTCCTGAACTTTATTTTCGCCAAATATTCTTTGTCCTAATTGATAGGCTTCCAATATGGCTGAGTTTTTTTTGGTTTTAGATACTGCCACTAATGTTACATCTTTAGGTGTAGACTTTATTACAGTATTTAGGTTTTCTTGAATACCCATTAATCTAAAGGGTAGATGGTTAAACCTGAACGTAATTTTGGTTCAATGTAAGTGCTCTTTGGTGGCATAAATCTATTATTATCAGCTACCTCCTTTAAGGCGCTAATTGGGATAGGTTTTAAGATAAAAGCTAGTGCATATTCTCCTGAATCAATTTTGTTTGTAATTATTGAAAGGGGAGTAGTGCCTGCTTCAAAACTGATATTTTTATCAGTCTTTTCATCAGTAATATTAAGTATTGGTGCTAATATATTGTTTGATAATATTGCAGGGTCTAATTTGCTTACGCAATCTTGCTTTATATTTGCAGGTAATGCAACTAAGGAATACCAAGCCCCACTTAGATACATAGAAATTTCATCTGTTAAAGTAGGGGAGTATGGTATACTTCCTTTCTTTATAACAGTATATGATTTTTCAATTTCAGCAATAAGTTCGTAAGAAGTTAGTCCGTTAGTGTGTTTAATTAATCGGTTAAAATTGATGATGTTCAATTGGTCTTCATCAATCAATAAACTCATAAAATATTGACTGTTTTTTTTAGTACTATTCTGAGCTAAAAGAGCAGAGGAAGCTGACCTATGATGTCCATCAGCAATATACAAATTATCAATACTTGCAAATGAATTTGTAATGATATTGATGTCCCTGGTACTATTTACTAACCATAATTTATGGATTGTTTTATCAGTTGTTGCAAACTCGTACTCAGCTCTAGTTGCTTTGTAATCCTGAATAAGAGTAGTTATATCTGTATTTTTTTGATGACACAATAAAACAGGTTCTGCATTAAAACCTGTCGTATCCAAGTAGCTTTCGAACATTTTCTCCCTTGCGGTAATTGTGTGTTCGTGTTTTTTTATGTTTCCACTTAAATAATCGGCAACTGCTGTAGCTCCAATAATCCCTTCAAAAGATTGATTTTCATTTTTCTGCTGATAAATATAAAAAGTTTCTGTATCTTCAGTTATTAAGAAACCAGCATCTTTAAAATCATTAAATTTAGCTTTTACAGCATTAAATTTATTTATTCCTTTTTGCTTATTATCAGGATTAATAATATGTAAAAATGTGAATGGATTATGTTCTAATTTTTCTTTTAAAGTTTCGTCAGAATAAGATAAGTAGGAGCGTGTTGCTACTAGATTAGCCTTGTCTCTTGTTGGGCGAATTGCTTTAAAAGGGAGAACGATTACCATTATTATTTACTAAAATGAGTAGCAATTTGATCAGCCAATTCAGTGCCAATTCTATCTTGCGCTTCTAGTGTTGCTGCACCAATATGAGGTGTAAGAGATATTGCATTATGCATACAAATATGGATGCTTGGTGTAGGTTCATTATCAAAAACATCAAGCCCAGCATAAGCTAGTTTCTCTTTGTCCAATGCAAACATTAAAGCTGTTTCATCAATAACACCACCTCTAGCAGCATTAACAATTCCAGCTCCTGTTTTCATCATTCCTATTTCTTCAGCACCAATTACAGCTTTGTTACCAATTTTAGGTACATGTAAGGTAATGAAATCAGAATTCTTTAGTACTTCTTTTAAACTTTCAGTTTCAATGGTAAATGATTTTTTAGATCCATCAAAAAAGTCTAATGTTATGTTTACTTCTTCAATGAATTTATCATGAGCCATTACTTTCATACCAAGGCCTATTGCTCTTTTTGCAACTTCCTGTCCTATACGCCCAAAACCGATAATTCCTAGAGTTTTTCCTGCAAGTTCTCTTCCGTTAGCGTATGATTTTTTTAAGCCTTTAAAATCAGCATCACCAACCATTGGCATTTGACGATTGCTATCAAAAAGGAAACGAACCATTCCAAAAAGATGAGCAAAAACTAGTTCAGCTACTGAAGCAGATGAAGCAGCAGGCGTATTAATTACATTAATTCCTTTCTCTCTAGCATAATCAACATCTATATTATCCATTCCTACACCACCTCTTCCAACTACTTTTAGATGTGGGCAAGCATCAATTAAATCCTTACGAACAGTAGTAGCACTTCTTACTAAAAGCACTTCATAGTTTTCAGTATTTATAGCATTTACTAAATCTTCTTGCGCTACTTTTTCAGTAACAACATCAAATCCTTTTTCTGTTAAAGCATCAATCCCAGCTTGTGAGATTCCATCATTTGCTAATATCTTAATCATCTTAATTCTGTTCTAATTTTTTCATCATATCTACTAATACTTGTACACTTTCTATTGGCATTGCATTGTACATTGACGCTCTATATCCTCCAACTGACCTGTGTCCTTTAATACCACTTATTCCTGTTTCATTCCACAAAATGTTGAATGCATCTTCTTTACTGCTATCTTTTAACAAGAAACAAACATTCATATTTGAACGATCTTCCTTTGCAGCAGTTCCTTCAAATAATGGGTTTCTATCAATCTCTCCATATAATAAATCTGCTTTTTCCTGATTTACTTTTTCTATAGCTTCAACTCCTCCTAAATCCTTTAACCATTGTAGGGTAAGCATTGACACATAAATAGGAAATACTGGAGGTGTATTGAACATACTCTCCTTACTGATGTGTGTATTATAGTCCAACATAGTTGGGATATTTCTACCTGTTTCACCTAAAATCTCATCTTTTACAATAACTAAGGTTGTTCCAGCAGGACCCATATTTTTTTGTGCCCCAGCATAAATAATATCAAATTTACTCACATCAACCGTTCTACTAAAAATATCAGAACTCATGTCACAAACCATAAGAGTAGGAGTGATAGGGAATTCCTTCATCTGTGTCCCGTAAATAGTATTGTTTGATGTACAGTGAAAATAATCTACATCACTAGGGATTTCATATCCTTTCGGAATATAATTGTAGTTTGTATCTGATGAATCTCCTACAACAATTACTTCACCTAAGCTTTTTGCTTCAGAAACTGCTTTTTTAGCCCATGCTCCAGTATTGGTATAAGCTGCTTTTCCATTAATTTTCATTAAGTTTAAAGGAACCATCAAAAACTCCATACTTGCCCCTCCTTGTAAAAATAAAACAGAATAACCTTTAGGAACATTTAAAAGTTCTTTTACCAACTCTACAGCCTTGTCTATTACAGCAACAAAAGGTTTGCTTCTGTGTGAAATTTCAATTAATGATAAATTATCATTATTGAAATTAAGTATTGCATCTGAAGCTTGTTTTAAAACTTCTTGCGGCAAGATACAAGGTCCTGCAGAAAAATTATGTTTTTTCATATTGTTGTCTATTGTTTTACTCTTTCTATGTACGCCCCTTTTTCAGTATCAATTTTTATTTTATCGTCTTCATTAATAAAAAGAGGAACATTAATACTTGCCCCTGTTTCAGTAGTTGCAGGCTTAAAGGTATTGGTTGCCGTATTTCCTTTCATTCCAGGTTCAGTATGGGCAATTATCAATTCTACATGTGATGGAAGTGTTGCTGATAAAGGCATTCCTTCATCAGCATGAAATAGAACCTCTACATTTTCACCTTCTTTTAGAAATTGAACATTGTCAATAAAATCCTTAGCTAACATGATTTGCTCATAGTCATCATTGTTCATTAAATGGCAATCATTTCCTTCAAAATAAAGGAACTGGTATTTTCTATTTTCTATTCGAATAATATCAATTTTAAAGCCAGAAGTGAAGGTATTATCTAAAAGCCTTCCTGTATTTAAGTTTCTGATTTTAGTACGTACAAATGCAGGTCCTTTTCCTGGTTTAACATGCTGAAAGGATTCTATCTTCCAAGGCTCTCCATTATGATTAATACATAGTCCATTTCTTATATCTGCTGTAGTTGCCATTTTTTTTTTTTTATTTTTGATTATAACCTTTCATAATTCCTCTTCCTGAGTTTTGTGCAAATGAGATAATTTCATCACGTTCAGGAGAAGCATTTATTTCTGTTTCAATTTGTAATAATGCTTGCGTATTATTATTATTGTTTTGATATAATATTCGGAATATATCTTGTATTTCTTTTATCTTATCACTTGAGAAACCTCTTCTTCTTAGTCCTATAGAGTTAATTCCTACAAATGAAAGTGGTTCTCGAGCTGCTTTTACAAAAGGGGGTACATCTTTACGTACTAATGAGCCACCAGAAATCATAGCATGCTTACCAATACTTACAAATTGGTGTACAGCTGAAAGCCCTCCAATAATTGCATATTCACCTATAGTAACATGACCTCCAAGTGCTACACTATTTACAATGATGCAATTGTCACCAATATTACAATCGTGTGCAATATGTGCATACGCCATAATTAAACAGTTTTTCCCTATTATAGTTTTTCCAGTAACTGATGTTCCTCTATTTATTGTTGCACACTCTCTTACAGTAGTATTATCTCCTATAATAGCGAGTGATTTTTCACCTTCAAACTTTAAATCTTGAGGTACTCCTGCAATAACGGCTCCAGGAAAAATCCTGCAATTCTCACCAATTCTTGCCCCTTCCATAATGGTTACATTGGAACCTATCCAGGTTCCTTTTCCAATTTCAACATTTTTCCCAATAGTAACAAAAGGATCAATTACAACATTGTTGGCAATTTTAGCGTTAGGGTGTACGTACGAAAGTGGCTGTATCATAGTTTATTTTTTAGGTGCTATTTGTGCTAATAAATCAGCTTCAACAACAATTTTTCCATTAACAAAACCTTTACCATGCATATGGCAAAGCCCTCTTCTGATAGGTGAAATTAAATTTAATCTGAAAATGATAGTGTCTCCAGGAATTACTTTTTGTTTGAACTTAGCATTATCAATTTTCATAAAGAAAGTCAGATAATTTTCAGGGTTTTCAACAGTGCTTAGTATTAAGACACCACCTGCTTGTGCCATAGTTTCTAATTGCAAAACGCCTGGCATTACTGGTTCACCAGGAAAATGACCTTTGAAATAATCTTCATCAGCAGTAACAAATTTAGTTCCTACTATAAAATCATTCCCTAAATCTCTTATTTCATCAATGAATAAGAATGGATCTCTATGTGGTAAAATTGACATTATCTTCTTTCTATCGTATAGAGGAGGTGTATTGAAATCAATTTCTGGTGATGTTTTTTTATTTTCTTCCATCATTATATTTTTTAAATATTTTGCGAATTTAGTATTATTTTTATGTCCTGGTTTTGAAGCAGTAATTTTACCTTTAATAGGTAATCCTAAAAGAGATAAGTCACCAATTACATCAAGTAACTTATGTCGTGCAGGCTCGTTTTTATGTCTTAATTTTAAATTATTGAGTACCCCTCCTTCCTCAACTTTTATATCTGTTTTGTTAAACGCTTTTGCAAGTGCATTTAGTTTTTCATCTGAAATTTCTTCTTCTACAATAACAATTGCATTATTTACATCACCACCTTTTATAAGGTCGTGTTCCAATAACTGTTCTAACTCATGTAAAAAACAAAATGTACGGGATGAAGCAATATTTCCTTTAAATTCTGATAAATCATCAAGTTTAGCCGTTTGTATTCCTAAAACTGTAGAATTGTAATCAATTTCTACTTCTACTTGGTAGTTATCAGCAGGCGTTGCTATGAATGTTGTTCCATTTTCAGGATCCGTAAAACAAATTTTTCTTTTTATTTCAAAGAATTTTTTTCTCTCATCTAATTCCTGAGTACCTACTTCTGATATTAATTCAGAAAACTGAATTGAACTCCCATCAAGAATTGGGACTTCCATATTGTCAACTTCAATTATAATATTATCAATTCCTTCAGCTACAATTGCTGCAAGTACATGTTCAACAGTATGGACTTCAGAATTTCCATTTTTTAAATTTGTACTTCTATTGGTTGAAAAAACATAATCTACATTAGCAGGGATAGTCGGTTTTCCATCTAAATCAGTTCTTATGAAACGGATTCCAGTATTTGCCTTAGCAGGCACTAATGTTAATTTTGTATGAACGCCTGTATGAATTCCAACTCCTGAAATAGTAGCGCTATTTTTTATAGTTTTTTGATTCATTTTAACCCTTTATCTGTTTTTTAATAGAGTTAACTGTCCTATACAAATCAGGTAATTTCTTAAATATAATGTACGAACGTTGGAAATCTCTTATGTCAAACGCCATAGGGCCTTGAACAATTTTACCAACTTGTTTAATACTTGAAGCAATACCACTTTGTCCAGCTATTTTGACTTCATCAGCAATTGAAAGATGCCCTGAAACCGCAGTTTGACCACCTATCATGCAGTTTTTTCCAATTTTTGATGAACCTGCAACTCCTGCTTGTGCTGCAATTACAGTATGATCACCAACTTCAACATTATGGGCTATCTGAATTAAGTTATCCAATTTAACTCCTTTGCCAATCTTTGTTGAACCCATAGTTGCTCTATCGATAGTCGTATTGGCTCCAATTTCAACATCATCACCAATAATTACATTTCCTATTTGGCTAATTTTATCGTAATTATTTTCAGTATTAGGAGCAAATCCAAAACCATCTGAACCAATAACTACTCCTGAATGGATGATATTATTGTTTCCTACAATGCAGTTATGATAAATAGATACATTTGGGTAAACGATAGTGTTATCACCAATCGTAACATCTTTACCAATATAGCAATTAGGGTGAATCTTAACATTCTCACCAATTGTAACGCCTTCTGAAATAGAAGTAAAAGCTCCTACAAATACAGAATCGCCAATTGAACAGTTTTCATTAACATCTGCTTTCTTAGAAACACCTACCTCATTAAATTGCATTTTATTATATAATTCTAGTAACTGACTAAAAGAAGAATAAGCATCTTCAACTTTTATTAAAGTAGATGCTATTTCTGTGTCAGAAGTAAAAGAAGTATTAACAATAACAATTGAAGCTTTAGTGGTGTAAATATGAGGAGTGTACTTTTCGTTAGCAAGAAAACATAGGTCTCCTTTTTTTCCTTCTTCAATTTTAGCTAATGAATTTACTTCAACTTCAGCATTACCAACTATTTCTCCATTAAGTATTTCAGCTATTTGTTGGGCAGTAAATTTCATGTTGCAAATCTAATAATTTTAATTATTCTATAGGGCTGATTATTTCAGTTTAGGATAACACAGAAAATACTTGTTAATTGTTTTCTTCAAAGCATCAATATTAAATTGACCTGAAGCAGAAGTAATGTCAATAACATCACCATTTTTCATTAAGATATTAATGTTTGCTTTTTCAATATTATAGGTGCTATTACTAACTTTATCAGAGAAAATAAAATATTTAGCCTCCTGTTTAGTAATGTTATAATGTTGTTTAACTGTATCTATTTCGCTTTCTATTTCAGAAGCTGTAAATGCAGTATTTTGTACTTTTATTTTTAATAATTTACGGTTAAGTATCATCTTTGATAATGACGATAATACAAAATCAGGATTATTTTTCCAATATTTTAATGAGGAATAGATATCAAAATCATCTAATTCTGCAAAGTCATTTAGCAATTTTGTATTGTTTTCAAAATTAGTGATTGTATAATTATTTTTCAGAAATTCACCAAGATAAGGGTTTGTATAAACTTCTTTTCCTTCATTTAATAATTCTTTTGCTCTTTGAAGTGTTTTGATGAGCATGTTTTCAGCTGATACTACTGTTTTATGAAGATATACTTGCCAGTACATTAATCTTCTGGCAATAAGAAATTTTTCAATAGAATAGATTCCTTTTTCTTCTACTACTAATTTGTCATCTACTACATCTAACATGTTTATAATGCGCTCAGTACCTATATTTCCTTCTGTTACACCTGAGAAAAAACTATCTCTTTTCAAATAATCTAAACGATCCATATCAAGTTGTGAGGATACAAGTTGATGTAAAAATTGCTTAGGATGTTTGTTTTTAAATATTTCAATAGCTAAAGATAATTTTCCGTTAAATTGCTCGTTTAGCCTTTGCATAAACAGTAAGGAAAGATGCTCGTGAGAGATGTTTGAAGCTATAGAATGTTCCAATGCGTGGGAAAAAGGACCGTGACCAATGTCATGCAAAAGTATAGCGATTTTTAAGGCTTCAGCCTCATCCTCAGTTATTTCATGTCCTTTATTTCTGATTTGATTAATGGCCTTATTCATAAGGTGCATACATCCAATTGCATGATGGAATCGAGTATGATGAGCGCCAGGGTAAACTAGGTATGAAAGTCCTAATTGAGCTATTTTTCGTAATCTTTGAAAATAAGGGTGGTCAATTAAGTCAGTAATAATACCTTTATCAAGTTTTACAAAGCCATAAATTGGGTCGTTAATTATTTTGTCTTTTTTTCTGTTTAGCATATAAGCAAATAACGGAATTTTTTTAATTTTTGTAAACTATAAACAAATAAAATATGATAAGAATACTTTGGGCAGATGATGAGATTGATTTATTAAAACCGCACATTATTTATTTAGAAGGTAAAGGATATAATGTCACTCCAGCAAAAAGTGGGGATGAGGCTTTGGATTTGATGGAGGAAAATAATTATGACCTCATTTTCTTAGATGAAAATATGCCAGGATTATCGGGGCTTGAAACGTTAACTATTCTTAAGGAAAAGTATACAAACACTCCTGTAATAATGATAACTAGGAGTGAAGAGGAAAGTATTATGGAGGAGGCAATTGGTTCTAAAATTGCGGATTATTTAATTAAACCTGTCAATCCAAATCAGATTTTATTGGCTATAAAAAAGAACATAGATACCAATCGTTTGGTGGAGGAAAAAACCACAAGTAATTATCAGCAAGAGTTTAGGAATATAAGTATGTCCTTATCCTCATTTTTAAATAAGGAAGAATGGTATGAAATTTATAAAAAACTAACCTATTGGGAGTTAGAATTAGATAAGTTAGGAGATAAAAGTGTTGAGCAAATTTTAGCAATGCAAAAAACAGAGGCAAATACTCAGTTTTTCAGATTCGTTAAAAATAATTATAAGGATTGGATCAAGGGACAAGATGCTCCTTTAATGTCACATAATTTGATACGTAAAAAGGTGTTGCCTGAGATGGAGGAAAACAAACCTACTTATCTTATTGTAATTGATAACTTAAGGTACGATCAATGGAAAATTATTGAGCCTTCAGTTTTGGAGGATTTTAAAGTTATAAATGATGAAATGTATACGAGTATTTTGCCTACAGCTACACAATATTCGCGTAATGCTATTTTCTGTGGATTGTTACCTTCTGAAATTCAAAAACGCTTCCCTAATATGTGGATGAATGATGAGGATGAGGGTGGTAAAAATATGTTTGAAGCAGAATTTTTAGCTGATAATTTACAAAGGTTAGGCAAAGGAAGTAGCAAACATTCCTATACTAAAATCACTAATATTGATGCGGGAAGAAAAGCTGTAAATCAAATCCCAAATATGAAGCATAATGAATTGAATGTGATTGTTTATAATTTTGTAGATATGCTTTCTCATGCGCGTACTGACATGAAGGTAATTAAAGAGCTGGCTGATGATGATTCGGCATATCGTTCGCTTACTGCATCTTGGTTTTCTCATTCTCCATTAAAAGAGATAATGAAACAGATTGCTAAGCAAAAAGCAAATCTTATTATTACTACTGACCATGGAACAATTAATGTTAGTAAACCATCAAGAGTTATTGGTGATAGAAGTGTAAATGCAAACTTAAGATATAAACAAGGTAAAAATCTTGATTTTCAGAAAGGGGATGTGCTAGAAATAGATAAACCCTTGGAATGTTATTTGCCAATTCAGAATGTAAGTAGTAAATATATTTTTGCAAAAGAGGATATGTATTTTGTATATCAAAATAATTTCAATCATTATGCTAAGTTTTATAAAAACACCTATCAGCATGGGGGAATTTCAATGGAGGAGATGTTAATTCCAGTCATTACTTTAAAGTCAAAATAAATGAGTAAAACCCTTTTTGCTGAAAACGTAGAGCAGTTAAATTCTATTGCTAAGCAAATACTTGATTATACTTCAACTCATAAAAAGTTTGCCTTTTATGGTGAAATGGGAGTAGGCAAGACTACATTAATAAAAGCCTTATCTTTGCAGTTAGGAGTTACTGAAATAGTGAGTAGTCCTACTTTTTCTATTGTCAACGAATATCAAGCTGATGAGAGTACAAAAATTTATCATTTTGATTTTTATAGAATAGAGGATGAAAGGGAAGCTTATGATATGGGATATGAAGAATATTTTTTTAGTAATGCTTATTGTTTTATAGAATGGCCAGAAAAAATTCCTAATTTGATAGAAGAAGATATGGTGCAAATTAAGATGAGTGTTGAAGGAAATAAAAGAAGGATTGAAGTAATAATTTAACTATGAAAAAAGAAAAAATATTTAGTTCGTTTGGAATACTTCCCAAAGAAGAAATGCTTGAGGTAAAACCAAATTTCAAGCAGTTACAAATAGGAATCCCTAAGGAATCGTCCTTTCAAGAAAACAGGGTAAGTTTAACACCTGATGCTGTAGGGTTATTAATTGCAAACGGTCACAGTGTAATTATTGAAAAGGGTGCAGGTTTACCTTCCAATTTTCAGGATAAAGAATATACTGATAATGGGGCTGAATTAGCCTATTCAAAAGAAGAGGTTTTTAAAGCAAATTTCATCTTAAAAATTGAACCTCCAACTCAGGAAGAACTAACTTTAATGCAAAGAGGTCAGCAGTTAATTTCAGCAGTACAAATGAGTACCCAAACGGACACTTATTTTAAAACTTTGATAAAGAAAAACATTACCTCTTTTGGTTTTGAGTTTATAAAAAACGAACAAAATAAATTACCTATTGTTAGAAGTATGAGTGAAATTGCAGGGAATACTGCTTTACTAATTGCTGGAGAATACTTATCCAACACAAAAAATGGTAAAGGTTTGATGTTAGGTGGTATTTCAGGTTTATTGCCAACAAATATTGTTGTAATTGGTGCAGGAACAGTAGGAGAGTATGCCTGTCAAACTTCTTTAGGATTAGGCGCTTCAGTTATTGTGTTTGATAGTTCGGTTACTAAGCTAAGAAGGTTGCAAAACAATATTATGCAAAGAATTTCTACTTCAACTCTACAGCCTAAAGCATTGGGTAAAGCCTTAAAAAGAGCAGATGTAGTAATTGCAGCATTGCGAATAGGAGATGGAAAAGTACCTTGTATCGTAAGTGAAGAGATGGTGAGTGATATGAAAAAGGGTGCTGTTGTAGTTGATGTAAGTATTGATCAAGGAGGGTGTTTTGAAACTTCTGAAATTACGACACATAAAAACCCAACTTTTATTAAACATGGTGTTGTGCATTATTGTGTGCCTAATATAGCATCAAGAGTTTCGCGTACAGCATCAATGGCAATCTCTAATATTTTAACGCCTATTTTGTTACGTATTGCTGAAGAGGGAGGAGTGGAGCATACTATAAGAAAGAATAAATTTTTAAGAAATGGAGTATATACTTGTCATGGGAATTTAACCAATGAAGTGCTGAGTAAGAATTTCAATATTCCTTTTGTAGATTTAGATTTAATAATGGCAAATAGATAATATTATGAGAAGAAGATTTTTATTTTTTGGATTTGGTGCATTAATTAGTGTTTTCTTCCTTTCAATGGGACCTGAAAACCGCTTGAAAAAAACCTTTTATGCCTACTTGGATTACTTTGATATGAACCAAAGAGTTATTTCTCATCTTTATCCTAATACAACTGATGAAGAAGGAAATCTGATATTAATTGATCCTGAATTTTCTACACAAGCTGAGTGTCAGTTGGTGTATTATAATTTGACAAAAGAAGATTTATTAACTGTTTTAGAAGATGGAGAAGTGAATTTTGAATTATCAGATGAAGATGGAGAGCCTTGCCAGTATTTTGTAATTGAAAATTCAGTAAAGGGCAATGCTTTATCAGTTACTTTTGAGCTTTGTTATTACAATGATAAAAGTGTGAAGGTGATGAAGTTTACATCTAATAATGAGAAGGGAGCTTGTGACTTTTAGAGGTTCTTCCTCCTTTGTTTTTCAGCTATAATATTTGTGAGTTCACGTCCCATTTGTCCTGCAATTGAGGTGTTTTCTTCTGCTCTTCTAATCAGGTAAGGCATAACATCTTTTACTGGCCCGTAAGGAACATATTTACTTACATTATAGTTAGCAACCGAAAGGTTATAAGAAATATGATCGCTCATTCCTAAAAGCTGAGAAAAGTAAATTCTATCATCATTTTTATCAATTCCTTTTTCATCTAAAAGATTAGCCAATAGCTGTGAGCTTTCTTCATTATGTGTTCCTGCACAGATTGCTATTCTGTCAATATTATTAATACAAATATTTAGGGCTAGGTTATAGTCTCTGTCCGTATCTGATTTTTTAAGATGTACAGGGCAGGGGTAGTTATTTGTTTTTGCTCTTGCTATCTCTTGTTCATGATATGCACCTCTTACTAATTTAATTCCTATAAAAAACTTACCTTCTGAACGCTCCAAGAGCTCGTTAAGGTAAGTTATTCTATCATTCCTGTAAAGCTGTATGGTGTTGTAGATAAGTGCCTTTTCAGTATTGTATTTCACCATCATTTTCTCGGCAATACTATCTATAGCGTTTTGTATCCAACTTTCTTCAGCATCAATAAAAACAGCTACATTTTTATCGTGTGCCAATTTGCAAATAGTATTTACTCTTGCTTCATATTCGATTTTTTCTTTTTCCTCATCAGCTGAAAGAGTAGTACAATCATTTATTTTTTGGAGTAAAGAAAATTTACAAAGTCCAGTAGGTTTAAAAACCGAAAAAGGAATGCTATCAGAAATTGCAGCTATTTCAATAGAAGCTAGGGTTTGCTTTAAGGCTCTGTCAAAATCAGTTTTTGATTCTTTTCCTTCAGCTGAAAAATCCAAAATTGTTCCAATTTTTGACTTCCATAATTTATCAATAGTAACTTGGCTTTTTTCTATCGTTTCCCCACCACAAAACTGTTTGTATACAGTTGCTTTTATAATTGGCTTTATGGGTAGGTGTAGCTTTAATGCAAGTTTTGATAATCCTGTAAGTAATTTTGAAAAAAATGGATTACTCATCCCTTTAAACAGAAAATAGGCTCTATTTAAATCAGTATTTGATTTGTCAGTAAAAGCTATTTTTAGGTTATTGAAATCAATCATATATTAAATAATTTGTGCGTAAAAATATAAATATTGATGGTTTGGGTTTATGATTTATATTAAATAAATTATTTAATTTTTCTTGAAATCATTAATCCATCTCGTACTGGTAGGAGTATAGTTTCAACTCTATCAGAAGCAAGTATTTTTTTATTGTATTTGTCCAAAGCAGTCGTTTCCTTATCCATCTTTTCTGTAGTTACTTTTCCGCTCCATAATACATTGTCAGCTATAATAAGGCCACCAATATCCATTTTGTCAATTAGTGCATCAAAGTAATTTGAATAATTCTCTTTATCGGCATCAATAAAAGCCAGTTGAAAGTTACACGCTAAAGTAGGTATGATGTCTAATGCCTGACCGATATGTTGCTTAATGTTATTGTTGAAGTCGGATTCGTTAAAATAACGATTCGCTACTGAGGTATATTCCTCATTGATGTCAAGAGTATGTAGTGTACCATTAGACTTTAATCCTTCTGCTAAACAAAGTGCGGAATAGCCTGTGTAAGTTCCTATTTCTAAAATATTTTCAGGATTTACAAGTTTACTAAACATAGAAAGAATTCTTCCTTGTAAGTGACCAGAAAGCATTCTGGGTATCATTACATTCGCCCAAGTTTCTCTATTGAGTTTGGCTAATAACGTAGGTTCTTTCTCAGTATGACTAATTGCATAGTCTTCAATTACTTCAGGTAAAAATTCCATATTTTTGGGTATAAAAAAAGCCACACGATAGTGTGGCTTTTATGATGTTAAATTATCTTTATTTCTCAGAAGGTACTGGTGGAGTTGGTGGAGCTGCACAACATGGTTTAGTACAATCTTCACCACATGATTTAGCGTCTTTTTTACAACATCCTTTCTTTTTTTCTGCTTTACTACAAGATGCTTTACTTTTAGAACATCCTTTCTTTGATTTTTTACTGCAAGATGATTTCTCACCTTCATAGTCGTTAGACTTGTCAAAGTTAAATGAACCTTCTTTACTTTTACTACATGAAGATTTTGATTTTGAACATTTAGCTTTGCTTTTTGAACAAGAAGGTTTTTCTGATTTTGAACATTTAGATTTGCTTTTTGAACAAGATTTCTTTTTCTCACCTTTACAACAAGTACCGTTTTTCTTGTTTTCACAAGTTGCATCACAAACTTTCCCTGTTTTAGCACATGTTTTAAGATCTTTTACTTCTTCCATTCCTACTACAGTTTCAGTACTAACATCAGTTACAGTAGTTGCATCAGTTTGAGCATTTACATTAGCGATTCCAATAAAGAATACGGCTAAAAGTACGATTGATATTTTTTTCATTTTGTTGTTTTTAATTTATTTTAGGCAAATATAGTAAAATATTTGAAATACATCTCTTTAACTAATAACTAGCAATTACACTTTGACCTCCAGTAACTTTTTCTTCAAGTTGAGTATTTATCTTTGTTCCTAAAGGAAAGAATAAATCTACTCTTGAACCAAATTTAATGAATCCAAATTCATCTGCTACAATGGCAGTATCATTTTCCTTTGAGTAAGTCATAATCCTACGAGCAACTGCTCCTGCAATTTGTCTAAAAAGAATAGAGATTTTATCATTTTCAACCACTACAGTACTTCTTTCGTTGTCAGTTGATGCTTTTGGGTGCCAAGCGACTAAAAACTTACCAGGGTGGTATTTCGTGTATTTTACATTTCCGCTAATAGGGTACACTTGGTTGTGTACATTAAGTGGAGACATAAAGATACTCACTTGAATTCTTCTATCCTTGTAATATTCTGTTTCTTCTGTTTCTTCAATCACTACTACTTTACCATCACATGGTGCGTAAACTATTCCTTCTTTTCTTTCGAACTCACGTTTAGGAATACGAAAAAAGTTTAAGGTCATAATGAATAAAAATGCTGTGATTGCAGTTGTAAAACAAGCTACATATTCTGGTGCATAGTTATATGTTAAATAGTTAAATAAACTAAATGCTATAATTTCAATTGTTAGCGTTGCTTTTCCTTCTTTGTGTAATTTCATATTAAATGATATTTAAGTAAATGTATAATACTGGAATGGTAATCATGAATGCATCCATTCTGTCGAGCATTCCTCCATGCCCTGGTATAAAGTTTCCTGAATCTTTTGCGCCTGCTTTTCTTTTAAAATAAGATTCTGTAAAATCACCAAGTGTAGCGGTGAAAGGTAAAAGTAGACTCATTGCTAAAGCAATACTATTGTCTACTTCTAGGAAATAGTGAGTAGTAATGAAAGAAGCTAGAACAGTAAAAACAAAACCGCCTGCAAAACCTTCCCATGATTTTTTAGGAGAAACAGAAGGCATAATTTTTGTTTTTCCAAAGCGTACACCAAATAGATAAGCAAAAGTGTCAAAAGTCCAAGTAAGAATGAACATTAACAGAATAATAGAGGGGTCAAATACAGAATTAAGATTATCACTTTCTATCTTTCCGAAATAATGAATCAGAAAAAATGGAAGTAGTACATATACAAAAGCATAAACTTTTGATTTCCCTTTTCTTAGTTTCCACATCTCATAAATTGAAACTAGCCCTAAAGCTAGAAATAAAATATGGAAAGATAATTCAGAAAAAGAAGTACCAAACCACATGATAAGCACATAAACAAATCCTGATAATGCTCTTTTAAGTGTTTCGTTCATTGTTAATTTCTTTAAGTAAATTCTCTGTTTTTTCTACTTGTTCTTCCTGTACATATAGTTCAACTAAACCAAACATTAAATAAGAAGAATCTTGTTTATTAAGCAGTACAACCTTAATGTTATTCTCTTCTAGCATTTGTTTTATAATTGCAGCTTTATTTGGGTTATCAGTACTAAGAATTTTTATTATTTATACTTTCTTCTGACGCTTTAGCATCCTTCTCTTCTGCTAATTTAGCTTCCTTCTCTTTTGCTTCCTTCTCTTTTGCTTCCTTCTCTTTTGCTGCCTTTTCTTTTTTTGCTTTAGCTTTTGCAACTTTAGCTATTTCGGCTAATTTGTCAGATTCAATTTTTTCTTCATCTAACTTAATAAGTTGCTCTTCTTCATAGGATTTCCATTTTCTATCCCCAAATATCTTAGTTAAATCATCTTTAAAAATAACTTCATTTTCTAAAAGTTCAGATCCTAATTTTTCAACTTTATCTTTATGCTCGATTAAAATATCTTTTGCTCTTTGATATTGTTCTTCCAATATTCTTGAAACTTCTTTGTCAATTGTTTGAGCTCTTTCTTCAGAATAAGGTTTTGTAAATCCTGATTGTTGTCCTGAAGAATCATAATAAGAGATATTTCCTACTTTTTCGCTTAAGCCATATATACTTACCATTGCATAAGCTTGTTTAGTCACTTTCTCCAAGTCGCTTAATGCACCAGTTGATATTTTACCAAAGAACACATCTTCAGCAGCTCTACCACCCATAGCAGCACAAATTTCATCTAACATTTGTTCGGTAGTTGTCAATTGTCTTTCTTCAGGTAAGTACCATGCAGCACCCAATGATTTTCCTCTGGGTACAATAGTAACTTTAACTAGGGGAGAGGCAAACTCTAACATCCAACTTACAGTTGCGTGTCCTGCCTCATGATAAGCAATTGTTTTCTTTTCTCCTGGAGAAATAATTTTTGATTTCTTTTCTAGTCCACCTATAATTCTATCAACCGCATCAATAAAATCTTGTTTACCTACTTCATCTTTGGATTTTCTGGCAGCAATAAGAGCAGCCTCATTACAGACATTGGCAATATCAGCTCCTGAAAAACCTGGAGTTTGTCTGGACAAGAAATTAACATCCATACTTTCAGCCAATTTTATTGGTTTTAAGTGTACTTCAAATATAGCTTTACGCTCTAGTAAGTCCGGTAAATCAACAAATATTTGTCTGTCAAACCGTCCTGCTCTGGTCAAAGCTTTGTCCAAAACATCAGCTCTGTTAGTAGCACCCATTACAATTACTCCTGAATTTGTACCAAAACCATCCATTTCAGTTAATAACTGATTTAAAGTATTTTCTCTTTCGTCATTACTTCCTGTCATTGCATTTTTCCCTCTTGCACGACCAATAGCATCTATTTCATCAATAAAGATAATGGCAGGAGCTTTTTCCTTTGCTTGCTTAAATAAATCACGCACTCTACTTGCACCAACACCTACAAACATTTCTACAAAATCAGAACCTGAAAGAGAGAAGAAAGGAACTTTCGCCTCACCAGCAACTGCTTTGGCAAGTAATGTTTTTCCTGTACCAGGAGGGCCAATAAGCATAGCACCTCTAGGGATTTTACCACCTAATTTCGTGTATTTTTCTGGAGATTTTAAAAAATCAACTATTTCAGTAATTTCTTCTTTAGCGCCTTCTAATCCTGCAACATCATCAAACGTTATTTTTATATCTTCTTTGTCTACTAATTTGCCTTGTGTTTTTCCAATATTAAATATTTGTCCGCCAGCACCACCAGCGCCACCACCCATTCTTTTCATAATGAAAAACCAAATAAAAACAAAGAAAGCTAAAGGTAGAATCCAACCTAAAACATCACCAAATACATCTTTTTGTGTTTCATAGAAAGGAGATATCTTGTCCTCATTGTCAAATGCTATTTGTGCATCTTTTAAATCATTACTAAACGTTTCCACTGAACCGATTTCAAAGTAAAAATGAGGGCCTAAGTTTGGCGCATCACCAAAAGCTTTTTTCCCTACTTTTTTAAATTGTTCTTCTGATAAAAATTCTTTTTTAATGTAGATATAGGCCTTATCCTTATTGACAATTACTACTTTGTCAACTTTTCCGTTTTGTAACATTGTTCGGTTGAACTCCTGCCAGTTAGTAGGCTTGGTTACTTCAGTACCTACAAATTGTAAGCCAATAAAAAACACAAATATGACTGCGTACAACCAATAGATTTTGAATTTAAATCCTTTTAACCCGTCTGGTAAGCTTGATTTCTTTTTTTTATCCATTTCTAAATTCTTTTATTCTTTGTAATTTTTGAATTCTGCATCACCCCAAAAGTCCTCAATGTTATAAAAAGCTCTTGTTTTCTCTTGGAAAATATGAACAATTATATCTGAGTAATCCATTAGAATCCATTCTCCAACTCTATTTCCTTCAGTATGGAATGGCTTTTCGCCTAAGTCCTTTGAAATTGTTTTTTTAATACTGCCTTCAATTGCATTAACATGCGTGCTTGAAGTACCTGTACAAATAACAAAATATTTACTTATTGCAGAGTCTAATTTCCTTAAATCTAAGGAAACAATTTCTAGTCCTTTTACATCTTGTATTGCGTCTATTATGTTTTCTAATAGAATATTTGTTGCATCAATTTTTTTAGCCATTTTTATTTTTAGATTTGCGACTGCGAAAATACATTTTTTAAACCAATAATTTCTGAAAAAATTAGGCTGCTTTGTTTACTAAAAATCACATAAAATTAGAAACCATAAATTCAACAAACGATTACGCGTTAAGTTTGAAAGATACTCTAGTTTTTAAGGAAGGATTAGTAGTTACTGCCAGCTATCAAAGTGGTGGAAATGGGCAAAGAGGAAAGGCTTGGGAAAGCAATGCAAACGAAAATCTATTGCTGTCAGTTGTTATCGAACCTAAATTAAAACTTGATGAGCAATCCTTAATTAGTAAAATAGTTGCTTTGTCGGTGTGCGATTTGCTAAAAAGCTTAGGCATTGAGGCTGAAATAAAATGGCCAAATGATATTTTGGTAGCCAAGCAAAAAATTGCTGGATTACTGATTCAAAATAAATTACAAGGGAATTACATCACTCATTCAGTTATTGGGCTAGGGTTTAATGTAAATCAATTAGTATTTAAGGATTATTCGCCCAAGGCTACTTCTTTAAAATTGCAACTAAATAAAGAATATGAAGTTTTAGAAATACAAGAACAATTCTTAAGTTTCCTATCCGAACGATTAAAGCGCTTAAAGGTTGGTGAAAATCAAGAAAACGAATATTTAAATTCCTTATTTCTAAAAGATAAACCAGCTGCTTTTGAAAGTGATAATAAGCAGTTTATGGGAATAATAAAAGGGGTAAGTGAAAGTGGGAAACTACTTATACAGCTTGAAGACGATAGCATTGCTGCATTTGAGAATCAGCAAGTAAAATATTTGTTTTAGAAATTCTCCATTTTACTAGCTAGTACATCCAAAAATTGAGTTAATGGTTTTTCAACCATCATTTTCATCATCATGTTTAACTCAGCATTTATTTCCAAACGTGCTTGACATTGATCTCCTTTTTCAGTAATAATACAATCCAAAGAAAAAGGGACTTGACTACCTTTGGCTGTTAAGGAAATTTTCGAAAAGGGAGTTTTTTCTCCTAGCTCTAAGTTTAAAGCAGGCATTCCTTTCATTTTAAATGAACAGGTTGTTTCAGTACTTTCAAAATCCTTAATAGAGGAAGGCATTATCTCTTTTAGGTTGTTAAGATCTCCAATTTTTATAAAGAAATCTTCAGCACTTCTGTTAACGATTACTTCTGGTGATGTAAATGTTGCCATATTTTTATTTTTTCCAAATTGAAGGATTTTCTCTCCACTCTTTCAGGATAGACAAATCTGCTTCTTCAATATATTGTGATTCGATTGCTTGTGGTAATAAGGTGTTGTAGTCGCATAAAGATACATACTCACATTCGGCAGCTTTAAAGTTTTCAGCTGCTGCATCAAAGCCGTAAGTAAATATGGAAACCATTCCTTTAACATTCATTCCTGCTTCACGCAAAACTTCTGCTGCATCCAAGCTACTTTTACCACTACTTATCAAGTCTTCCACCAAAACGACTGATTGTCCTTGTTCAAAATAACCTTCTATCTGGTTTTGTTTTCCGTGTTCTTTTGCTTTTGCTCTAACATAGATAAAAGGTAGGCCTAACTCTTCAGCAACTAAAGCTCCATGAGGGATTCCGGCTGTTGCTACCCCAGCAATAACATTGGCACCTTTATAATGATTTTTAACAATAGCGGACAATCCTTGTCTAATGTAATTTCTTATTTCAGGATATGATAGCGTTTTTCGGTTATCACAGTAAATGGGAGAGTTCCAACCTGCCGCCCATACAAATGGGGTGTTGGGTTGTAAAATAATTGCGTTTATTTGCAATAAAGATTTAGCAACTTGTTTAGCAATATCAATATCATATATCATGCCGCAAAAATATAAAGTTTACATTAATAACGAGCCAAAAATTATAACTGATAATTGGGAAATTTTCTGTGAAGATTATTCCTTAATTGAAGCTGCAGGAGGGCTAGTTTACAATAATGAAAGTCAATTACTTATGATTTTTAGAAATAATAAATGGGATTTGCCAAAAGGAAAATTGGAACTTAATGAAAATATAAAAGAGTGTGCAATTCGTGAAGTGGAAGAGGAGTGTGGGATTTCAGGATTAAGTATTGTAAATGCTTTGCAAGATACCTATCATACTTATGAATTAAATAGCGAAAAAATACTTAAACGCACGTATTGGTTTGCTATGCATACTGATTTTAAGGGGAGCTTAGTACCTCAAACTGAAGAAGGAATAACACAGGTTGTTTGGGTTGATAAGGAGCAGATAGCTGAAAAGCTAAATAATTCCTTTGGAAATATTAAAGAGTTATTAAAATAACTAGCAAACAGTTTTTGTATCTACATCCTCTCAAACCAAAGTGGATTGTTTAATTTTCTGTCATAGCAAACTTTTGAAAAAAGTTTAACTATCTTTCCTATAGCTGCTTCTCTGTTTTAGGGGAGCTGTCCGCAGGACTGAGGGGTATATTTTTATTTGTAGTTCCTCCCCAGCTTCAATCTAACTTTCAGATATGTATAATTCAAATGAAAAATCATTTACTAAAAATCAATCTCAAATTGGATTTTAGCTTAAAACAAAAAACGCCCAACATTACTGTTGGGCGTTTTTAAATAAAATCAAGCTAATTAAGCAACTTCATCTAATTGCTTTTGTTGTTCATTAATTAATTTATCCTTTATAACTAACTTTCCATTAATATCATAAACCAATAGTTCTGCATTAACATTTTTTTCTAGCTCTACAATTAAAAAATTAGTCGTTGGGTTTGGATATATCTTTGTCTTAATATCTATATTAACTACAGCTGTACTTACTTTCAAATCTCCTTGATGAAATCCTTGAGTTAGAATAGTATTATTACTAAATGTTTCAATAACTACTTCACCAATTGTCAAATCAGTTTTTGCTGTAGAATTACTAAATGAAGCTCCTGCACTACCAATTACTTGCGGGCTTAAATGTTGTGCTTTTATGCTGCTAAAAGCTAAGCAACAAAGCAATATTAAACTTGTGTTTTCAGTTAATTTTTGATAAATATAAGTAAATTTCACAAACTGGAGTGCCCGTATTTATACGCATATAATTATACGCTTTTTAATCGTTTATTTTACTGCTCCAACTGTTCTGCTGACTGTTCGTACTGTTCTGCTGACTGTTCGGGATTCCCTGCTGACTGTTCGTACTGTTCTGCTGACTGTTCGTAGTGTTCTGCTGACTGTTCGGGTTTCCTTGCTGACAGTTCGTAGTGTTCTGCTGACTGTTCGTACTCTTCTGCTGACTGTTCGTACTGATCTGCTGACTGTTCGTACTGATCTGCTGGCTGTTCGTGCTTGCATTATTAAACAAAAAACTACTATTCCTTTTAATTTACTATGCATAGCATAACACTTTATTTTAGCTTCTTTATTTTTGTTGTATGAAAAATTTGTATTTTATATTATTAGTTATTTTATTTACTGCATGTGGAGTAAAGGATTGTGAAGAATGTCCCAAGTGGGAAGAATGTGCTATGGTAGGAGAACCGTTTTCCAATATGTGGGAATGTAGTTCAGTATTAAAGAAATATAATGGACGTTGGACAGGAACTCAAACCATAGTGGATTATTTAGGTAATACCACTACAAATACTTTAACTGACCTTATGTCACTATGTATTAGTCCGGAATATAACTCTCAAAATCATTTTAATTCAAATGACCCAAAATATATTCTGTTTAATTATCCTCTTAGTAGCTATGATTTTTCTACATTATACAATGGCATTCAACCAGATGACAATTTAAATAAATTACTCTTAGAATTTCTTAATCCAAATTCTGGCAACTTTATTATCAATGATTCAATTTATGACCCATCTGTTAACTCAGTTGTTGTGTATCAAGGTACGGGAAGGATAATTCAGTATAATAGTAGTGTTAATAGTACTACTCTTGAGTTTGATTGTAGTTATGAATTTGATGGAAATTCTACTTCTGTAACTTTTTCAGCAACATCCGCTTATTAATTCTTGAATAAATAGAAAACCCACTCAAATGAGTGGGCGTTACGGTTCTAATTTCGAACTTTTTTGTAAATTAGTATTAAAAATTAAAACAAATAATAACCATATAGTTATATTTGTTCAAAGTTATATTATGAACACATTTGAAATTAAATATCAAGGAAACTTAAGAACAACTGCTACTCATTTAGATTCTGGATCTGAGATAAGTACGGATGCTCCAAAAGATAACCATGGACTAGGAGAAACCTTTTCACCAACAGATATGGTATGTTCTGCTTTAGCAAGTTGTATCTTAACTATTATGGCAATTGCTGTGGAGAAGAATGATGTTGATATTAAAAATACTACAGCAATTGTTAAAAAAACAATGGGAAATAATCCTAGGAGAATTGTTAAAATTGAAATTGATTTAACGTTCCCAAAAGAATACGATTCTAAAACCAGAACTATTTTAGAAAGAGCTGCTCATAATTGTCCAGTACATCATACCTTATCAGAAAGTGTAGAAAAGAATATTTCGTTTAAGTATTTAAGTTTAGCATAGACCACATACTAATGCAGAGATTATTACACTTTTAACAATTATCCTTAAATAAATAGAAAACCCACTCATATGAGTGGGTTTCTTTTTAGTGGAGCTGGGGGGTATCGAACCCCCGTCCAAACAAGGAATTAAATAACTTTCTACATGTTTATCTTATTTTAATTTTCGAAATTAGGATGGATATAAGCGATCCAAACCCAATTCTTAGCTTTTTAAAATTTTGCTGGTTTATAAAAGCAATAAACCAACTATCCTGATTTTGATTATGTCCCAAGATTTATAGGAGACAGGAAGTCCTATAAAAGAGACAAAAGCTTACGTAATTATATAAATTAGGCAGCTAAAGCGTAGTTATTCTCGCCAATTAAAAATGTGAACTTTGATATTTACGAGCCAAA
>Ga0308011_10000062_pt1 | contig 56422 bp, 68 predicted proteins | sample Neamet177_FD_203144 | JGI IMG/M metagenome (GOLD analysis project Ga0308011, IMG submission 203144) | Marine microbial communities from water near the shore, Antarctic Ocean - #177 | ecosystem: Environmental > Aquatic > Marine > Unclassified | place: Southern Ocean | collected 2014-07-25 | reverse complement strand
AATCATTTACAAGAAGAGCTTATGGATGCTGTATTGTATTTACAAAAAGCTAAAGAAGTTTACACAGAAAACCTGCAAGATGAGGAAAACATTTAAAAGAAAGTCCGGTAAAAGAGGACCTGTTGTATCAAAGAAAGTTACCTATGATGGTATCAACTTTGCATCAGGTCTTGAGCGCTATATGTATATGGCTTTAAAAAATGCCGGCATTAAATCAAAGTACGAAGGTGAAACGTTTGTTTTGCTTAATGGTTTTCATTTTGAAAATGAAGTATATGAAAGACAAGCTAATGGTAAAGGTGATTATAAAAATAGAGGTTGCAAACGCATATTACCTATTAAGTATACACCAGATTTTATTGGCGACGATTTTATTATAGAAACCAAAGGCAGAGCAAATGAATCATTTCCCATGCGGTGGAAGTTATTTAAGCGTTTAATTGTAGAACAATTTCCAGGCATAACATTATACAAACCACAAAATCATAAAGAATGCGACGAGACAGTAAAGTTAATCCTTGGGAAGCAAAAAGGATAGCAAGACAAAAATATGCCGAGCGCCAAATTGATAAGTTTGTCAAATGGAGCTGGGAAATAAGAGGTAAAATAAAATTTAAAGAATTAGTAGAGCAACAAGATAAATATAACATTAAAGTATATGGATAACAAAGAGAAAAAAGTAGCCTGGACTATTGAAATAGGATTTTACCCAGGAATTGTAGTAGGCATAAGAACCTATGAAGAAACAGAACATACAACTTATGTACTATATTTACCGTTTGTAGATTTAGCAATTTGCATTTATAAATAATGGGATTATTCGATGAGCGCATAGCGTACAAACCATTTGAATATCCTGAATATTACACAGAAGGTTGGTTAAAACAAGCACAAGCATTTTGGTTACATACTGAAATCTCAATGCAAAGCGATATAAAAGATTGGAATGAAAAACTTAATAAAAAAGAAAAACACCTCGTCGGGAACATACTTCTTGGATTCGCACAAACGGAATGCGCGGTATCAGACTATTGGACCCAGAACGTTGTATCGTGGTTTCCTAAGCACGAAATAAAACAAATGGCAATGATGTTTGGATCACAGGAAACTGTGCATGCTGTAGCGTACAGCTATCTAAACGAAACTTTAAAATTAGAAAATTATGAAGCTTTTTTACATGAACCCGCTACTGCTGAGCGGTTTGATAATCTGGTTGCTTACAGCGGTAAGTCTACTATTGGTATTGCGAAATCGTTGGCAGTATTTAGTGCGTTCGCGGAAGGTGTTAGCTTATATTCTGCTTTTGCTGTACTGTATTCATTTCAGTTACGCAATTTACTTAAAGGTATAGGGCAACAAATGAAATGGTCAGTAAGAGATGAATCTCTTCATAGCAAAATGGGATGTAAATTATTTCGCGATATGTGCAATGAAGATAATCAATTACTGCATTTGTGCCGAGAAGATATAATAAAAGCCGCTGAAACAATGGTAAAACTAGAAGCTAAATACATTGAAAAAATGTTTGAAGCTGGAGACATTGAAGGAATATCAGCAAATGATTTAAAACACTTTATAAAAAAGAGAACAAATGAAAAACTTGTGGAACTCGGTTATGTTGACCTTGGATCGTATTTTGCGTATGACGTTAAAGCAGCGGCTAATCTTGATTGGTTCTATCATCTTACCGGCGGGGTCACTCATACTGATTTTTTCGCGACTAGGCCAACTGATTACTCAAAGGCTGGCGAAGGCGAAGACTTTGAAGATATTTGGTAAGATTGACATAACTGAAGAAGAAATATACAAAGATCTTAACTGGAATGGCGTGAGAGATTTTGTTAAAAAAAACAACAATGAAAGGACAAAAACAAAGTAGAACAGATTTATTAGAAAAAAAACAGCAAGCTTTAATTGGTGTTGTACAACAATTATTAGATGAGAATGCTTATATAAAAGACTTAGCTGTAGGTACATTAGAAACAATTAAACAAATGCCAGATTATGAAAATGCAATTGACAAACTTAAGTCAAAACTTGCTGAAGAATCTAGTAAGGCAGAAGAGGCTAAGCCCTTGGAAGCGACTAGCGACTAGAGCAGGATATATGGGAGCTGGTTTTTTAATAGCAGCACAATGGACATTAGAACCTAGGCTTTATATCCTAGGTTTTATATGTGTAATGGTGCAAACAGCTTCAAGAAAACAATGGAATTTAGTAGCTTTAAATCTTAATGGTTTAATAGCTTGGACAAAACACTTTATAGTATAAAATATGTGGAATAATGAATGGATTAAAGGAGAAGATTACCCTACGTGGGGTAATACAGACGTATACAAGAAGACTATATCCGGGGGATATTTATTTGACGGAGAAACGCCTCGTGAAGCATACACCCGCGTCAGTAAAACAGTTGCTCGTAGACTTTATAAGCCTGAAATGGCTGAAAAGTTTTTTGAGTACATATGGAATGGCTGGCTTTGTCTTGCTAGTCCAGTGCTTAGTAATACTGGTACTGATAGAGGTCTTCCTATATCATGCTTTGGGATTGATGTGGCAGACAGTATACAAGACATAGGTCAAAAGAATTTAGAAATGATGCTACTCGCTAAGCACGGCGGTGGAGTTGGTATCGGTATAAATCAAATAAGACCCGCCGGCGCTAGAATTACAGGAAATGGAACATCAGACGGAGTTGTGCCCTTTTGCAAGATATATGACAGCACAATACTTGCAACAAACCAAGGATCAGTCAGAAGAGGTGCTGCATCCGTTAATATTAACATTGAGCATGATGATTTTGAAGAATGGCTTGAAATACGGGAGCCCAAAGGAGATGTTAACAGACAAAGCCTTAATTTACACCAATGCGCAATTATTGGTGATAAATTTATGCGAAAGCTTGAGCAAGGAGATGCTGAGGCTAGAAATAAATGGAGTAAGTTGCTTAGAAAACGAAAAGCAACTGGAGAGCCGTATATTATGTTTAAAGGAAACGTTAATAAAAAAAATCCAAAAGCATACAAAGAAAACGGATTAAAAGTACATATGACAAACATATGTTCAGAAATTGCATTACACACAGATGAAAACCACAGCTTTGTATGTTGTTTATCATCATTAAACTTAGCAAAATATGACGAATGGAAAGACACTAATATTATTTATGACGCCATATGGTTTCTTGACGGTGTTATGGAAGAATTTATTCAAAGGGCGAAAGGATTACGCGGCTTCGAAAATTCTATACGATCTGCACAAAAAGGGCGTGCACTCGGCCTGGGTGTCCTCGGATGGCACACATATTTACAAGAGAAGGGTATTCCTTTCGAAGGTTTATTATCTCAGTTTGAAACTAGGAAAATATTTTCGCAAATTAAAATTGAAAGTGAAAGAGCTTCCATGGCACTTGCGGAAACTTACGGAGAGCCTTTGTGGTGCGCTGGGACTGGCGTACGTAATACTCATCTTCGTGCTGTTGCTCCTACCGTTAGCAATAGTAAGCTCAGTGGCAACGTCTCGGCGGGAATAGAACCTTGGGCTGCTAATGTTTTTACAGAGCAATCAGCTAAAGGTACTTTTATACGTAAAAACCCTACACTGGTTAAACTTTTAAGAAAACATAAAATAAACACAAATGAAATATGGAATAAGATATTGGCTGACGGTGGTTCTGTCCAAGATGTTGCTGAGCTTGATAATATTATTATGGGCCACGACATCCCTGCAAAGGAAGTATTTAAAACTTTTAAAGAAATTAATCAACTCGAATTAGTTAATCAAGCTGGATTGAGACAGCAGTATGTAGATCAATCAGTTAGTTTAAACTTAGCTTTCCCAAGCGTAGCAACGCCTAAATGGCTTAATAAGGTGCATTTCGAGGCTTGGAAAAAAGGAGTTAAGACTTTATATTATACAAGAACAGAAAGCGTCTTACGGGGCGATATTGCAGCCACAGCAATGAATGAAGATTGTTTGGCGTGTGATGGTTAAAATCAAAAAAGGGCTCTCGTAATTGAGGGCCCTTTCTGGTTACAGGAACTATTAGGTATGGTACGCCTATTTATCTTGTTCCTTTTTTATTTTTTATATTTACTTACTCTTCCTTTAGTATTTTTTTCTTTTCTAGCCGCAGCTTTTTCAGCAGGAGTTAATTCACTCCAGGTTGAAGGTGTATCTTTTGATACCTTTACAGTAGGTCTAAAGGTGTTTTCATTTGTTTCGCTATAGTCTTCTTTCCCGCTAGGTGTTTCCCATTTTTCTTTAAACCAACGTTTAAGGGCTAAACCTTCTTTAGTTTTTCTAACTTTACTAAATGGTGATTGATACATTATTTTTTACTTTTATTACCCCAGTTAGCAGCACCTACTTTTCTACATTTAGCCATAGCACCACTTCTATATGCTGAATTTTTTGGGCCATATCTAGCAACTACTTTTTTGTAGCATGCATCTTTTAATTCTAAAGGTGATTCCATATCTTTAATATGGCTATCAATTTCTTTAGATTGCTTTAAATGCATTTTAGATGCGCCCTCTAGTTCTTTAACTATTTCTGATAATCTTCCTTTTTTCATTACTTTATATTTAGTATCCCCAAATTAAATCTTGAGATTTTGTTTTATCGATATCTACATGTATAAATGATCCTGCTATACCCATTCTTCTAAATCCTGCTTTTAATAATAAATTTACTAGAGCAAATCTATCTTTTGAATTTTTGCAAGATATATCAACGGCTAGCCCTTTTAAATGGGAAGAATTTGGCACACCACCTATTTTTTTATTTCTAGCTTCTGTTCGATAACCAGAGTTTATTTTAATAGGTTTTCCGTATTCTTTCCTAACAGCATCTAACATATGCAAAATTTCCTTATGCATTTTAGCTCCGCTACCTGGTTCGTCTGACGAATCAAATTCCTCTAATTTAAAATATTTCATGCTAATCTGATATTAAAGCTTGTAAAGAATAAGATTTGCCATTATACTCAATGGTAGGAGTTTCAAGACTATCCTTAAAAAACTTATTTTTTTGTGATTTTTTTTCAGAATTAGTCAAGCCTCCTAAACGACCGCTGCTATTAGCTTCAAAGTTGTTATATTTTTTTATCATACTCATAGCCTTCTCGTACTGAGGATGTGTTTTTTTGTCACCTTCAGGTATTGGATTATTATTCCAATTAACCCTTGTGTCTGTGTCTTTCTTTTTACCAATAAATTTTTGATATAATCCTGATTTCATAATTATTTTTTTTCTTTATTTTTATTACAGAAGCTGCTAGCCGCTCCAACGCTTCCAAATCCCCATTTTTTTAATGCCATAGCTTTTCTTGTTGGCTCTCCTTTAGCGTCTTTCATAGCTCCTGCCATGCCTGCAAATCTGCATGCAAAAGATACTCTACGTTTTCCTGTACCAGATGTTTGTCTAGTCCCTAAAGTTTTACCTGTTTCTTTTTTGTACTTAGATCGCATTTTGCGATTAGACTTTTCATAAGCTTGCTCTTTTATAAAAAGCGGCGAGTTGTTTTCCATTATTTATTTTTTTTTAAGTTTTACCCATTTTGTTACTGTGTATCCAATGGTTACAAGAAGCAAAGTAATTTTTAACCAAGTTTCTATATGACCAAAGGTTGTTATTCCAACAACTCCGAAACTCATTGCATACATTTTAATATCCGATATACTCATTATTTGTTTTTAGGCATTAGTTCTAATATTTTATTTACTCTGTTTTTTTCGTATTGTAAAGCTCTTATTTGTTTTTTAGTTAAACCATATTTAAGTAATGTTTTTACTTGGTCAGGTTTGTTTTCATCTTTAATAGAATCAAATTGTCTTCTAAGCCTTCTTTCAGCACTTTCGTTTTTAGGTTTTGCTTTTACTTTAGGTGTTGGTTTAGTTTCTTCTTTTATTTCTTCTTTAACTTTAACTTCTTCTTTAGGATTAGCTTCTGCATTTTGCAGCTCTATAATTTTTTCAACTCTAACTTGTTCTTTACCTAAAGCTTTTATTTCTTTTTTAGTTAATCCTAAATCTAATAACATATCAATTTGCTCTTTAGTTTTAGTAAGCTTTTTCATGTCATCAATTTCTTTTACTTTTTCTTCCTCAGGCGTTAATACTTTAGCTGCATCAAATCCTCCGTAATAACCTAAACCTACATCCCAAGTAGACCAACCAAGACCTAAAGCAACTTTTTGCCAAAGAGAAGACTGTTCGCTTACAATACCTCGCATGCTATTTAGCTTTTTAATAACTCTATCCAGCGGAATATTAGTAAGACCGGTTGTTATTTGAGCACCTGCTAAATAAGCTGGGTTATCTAAACTTAAACCTTTGTTTTTAATGTCTTTCATGTTCCAGCTAAAGCTTCTAAGCCCACCGTTTATTTTTTGTATTTTAGAACCAAGTGGTGGTGAAAAACCTAATAAATCAAATACAGCCTCTTCATACGCAGGACGATTCTTAGCATGCTGCTTACCTAATTCCATCAAAGCACTTTTTATTGCAACTACTGCTGCTCCACCTATGCCTAATCCTTTTAATTGTGAATCAATCATACCGTTAGCTATTCTTGAAATCTTTTCGCTTTTCTTAGCGTCTTGTTGTTCTTCATCTTCATCTTCACCAAATCCTAAAGCAAATACAGCTTGTTGCAATGCATTAAATATTAAATTTTGCACCGCCCCGTAATAAACAATTTTAGATACATTTGTTTTCCAATCACCTCTGCCATTTGCAATATCCTGCGCTGCTCTTTTTTGTATACGAGCATACTGCATTGGTGTATTTGCCCAAGCTAATATAACACGACCTGCTCCAGATGCTTGTTGTTGGCTAATTCTATTCGGATTACTTGATTGCTGACTTTCTTCTGCTATTTGTCTAAAATCTTCAAAAGCTTGTGCTTCTGCAGCCTTTTGTTCCATCCCTTTAGCAACTAAAGCTTTTACTCTGTTTCTATAAAATGTAGAACCACCTGTTGCAATAGCAAAACTATCTGCAAATCTAGTCATAACAAAACCTTTACTTAGTAAAAACGCTATAGCTGATTTAACTTTGTTATTTGAATCTCTCACAGCATCTGCAATTTCAGATTCACTTACATTAATCTTAAGGCCATTTCTACGTTCAACTAAATAGTCAGAGTTCATTAGCGTCATGAAGTCACCCCAAAATTGTTTTTGATTTGCAAATGCTGCACCTGCTTTAACTATATTATTATCACCCCAGTTTATAAAGTTTACCGCAGATATAGTTTGTAAAAGCGCAGAACGCGTGTTTAAGAACATTACAGCACCCACAGAATTGTTTAGCCAATCTAATATGCCGTCTGTTACACTGTTCCCGCCTGGCGGCCTGTTGCTTCCAGACTTCATTCTACGTATAGAATCTTCTAAAGCATTACGCCATCTAGTTCCATACGCAGCTTCCATTTTATTTAAATTATCTTCAGAAAATATAATATTAATGTTTTCTCTCCATTCTTGCTGATATTCAGCTCTGTTAACTTTATTAATATCATTTATAATATCACCAGTAATGTTGCCGCCTAACCAGCTTTTGCCTGGTTTTGGATATGGTTTACCTTTTTGAATTTTCATTAACTCATCAGTAAAAACGCTAAGCTCAGCATTGTTATCTACAAAATCGTTTAATTCTTTTATATCTTTTTTAGATAACCCGGGTATATCCATACCTTGTTTTGACCACACGGCTACACGAACGGCATGCGAAAATGTAAATCCTCCTATACCTGTTGGTTTACTTAAACTTTTAGGTAAAGTTTTTAAGTTTTGTTTTAATGCTTTAAAATCATTTGCCGCAGCTATCTTAGCTTGCGTTACAGCCGACTCAGCTCTATCATAAGGATCAAGTAAGTTTGTTTTAAGAAATGCCATTTGAGCATCACCTTTTTTGCCTTTACCTAACATTTTATATAACAAACCTGTAAAGTCTTCAGCGCTTGCGGGAATAAAGAAATTAAATCGACCTTTACTAGCGCCCACTGTTTGAGCTCTCGCAGCAGAATATTGTTTATATGTTTCAATTCCAGAAGAATCTTCAATCATATCATTTACGATAGTATCAAAAGTTTCTAGTTTGCTTTCTTTTGCCAATTGAACTTTAGATTTAACATCAATTTGACTAAGCACATTTTTTACAGCTTGTACATTTTTAATTGCATCATCTGCAAAGTAAAAATCATTATAGCCTTCTGCGGCTTTACCCATTATCCAGCCAGCTTTTGCTTCAGCTGTACCGTCACCTAGACCTGTTATGTTTTTTAAAGGTATATTAATACCGTTTGCTTCCATAAAAGCTTTTATAGGACCATCAGCATTTTGAGGCCTTGCTGTAAGTATAAATACATCTTCAGTTCCTCTAGCATCTGCTATTTTTTGAGCAACTTCAAACAAAGGACCTTTTTTGCCTTCGACAACTTTGCTAAATTGTGTAAAATCAAACTCAGCACCTTGAGACTCAAGATTTGAGGCTTGTTGAGCAAATTGCGTAGCATTTATTTGATTAGTAGAACCGTCAGGCATATTAACAATAACCATGCTTTTCGACTTTGCAAGTGTATCATCAAAATCAAACACTCTAATTTTTTTAACAGGAGCGTTTAGTTTTCTAGCATTGTTTAAAGCTTTATCAGTTTTTTCTAATGCGTTTACAGCTTTTTGTACAGTTATAGGATTGTTATATTTTATATCATTTGGTATTAAATCGCTATCAAGTTTAGAAGCCATTGATTTTCCTTCCACCAAAGGTAATGCCGATTTAATAACTTTTGCTGCATTATAATCAGAGTTCTCTATAGTTCTTAATATGGCTTCGTTTTGAATATTAGAAGCTTGTACTTTTTCATTAGCATTATATCCATCATATATTTTTGGATCAATACCAAATCCGCTTTCTTCAGCAATTGTTTTTCCTGTGTCAGGATTTTTAAGTGTGTTTAAATCAATTCCTGCAGCGGCAAGTCTTGTTATAGGGTTATTAAATATACTTTGACCTTCTGCTAATGTAGAATCTAATTTAGCCTGGTCTAATAAATCATCATCAAATTTAGAAAGTTGTGTTTGATAATAATTTTCTTTTATAGCCTCCATTGTAGGAATAGCAGCATTATTTTTAATAGCTAAAAGTATAGATGCTCCAACTACCGAGGCAGGTGGATTATGCTCTTCTCTATATTTTTTACCTTCTCTTTGCTGTTTTTTTGAATTAATACCTCCATATCTCATTTCAATTGAGCGATACTTAAATTGTGCAGATATTTTTACTAAACCTGTAGTAGCTTGATAACTCTGTATAATAATAGCAGCGCCTATATCTAATGACATACCGCCTGCAACGGCATCGGTAAGTTGATTAACTACATGATCTAAAACTACCATATTATCTTTAGCTCTTTGCGCAGCTAATTCTCTAACTTTTTTATTTTTAGAAAAAGCTTGAATAGGCGATACTCGCATAGCTTTAGGGCCATTGTAAGAGTTAGCACTTTTTATTAGTTTTTTGTAAGCGGGATCACTTTTGCCGTAATATAACCTACCAGGTTTAGCAACCCAGTTTGTTATGCCTTTAGTTGTAATCTCAACAAATTTTCCGTCTTTTGTTTTTCCAAACTTAATAGGTTTTTTTATTCCACCTTCAAAAGCTTGCTTAGCAGAAGAATACATTTTTCCTCCTTTAACACCATAAAAAGTTTGTTTACCACCACTACCCATTTTACCGGCTTCTATAGTAGTAATGTCTAATCCATATTCAACAACAGCTTTCTGCATAGCGGTTTGCTGAGCCTTTCTATTAGATTCATTTATAGGTGGAGACTTAAAGTCTAAATCCGCTGCTAATTGTTTTTTGTTTTTTAAAACAGAAACAGCTTTAAATGAGGTTTTTAGCTTAGGAGGCATACTATCGTAACTTTCTAATTTACTAGCCATAGATGCGTTTTTGCCCGCAGCAACATCTTGTTTGGTTTCTAAGCTTAAATCAGTATCTGATCTTACAATTTCGTTTGTTACAAGTTTTCCGTATAAATTAGCAATGCCTTTTAAAGCCTGCGCTTGAGAAGACCTTGCATTAAATCCTTCTTGTTTTTTGCCATCAACGATACCAAATGCTTCCAAAAACTGCGCTTTAGTAATTCCTTTATTTAAAACAAACGGAGCAAGCCCGGCGCCTTTACCAAGTCTAGCTTTTTTAGTATAAAATGCGTCAAGCAATCCTTTTGGCACGCCTGTAGAGGTACCTAAGAGCTTCTCTGTTGCAGCTTCTACTACTGCGCCTTGTGGTAATATCTTTAATAGTTTATCAGCGTTCTTATTAACAAATTGCTGTATAGCTGTTGCATCTCCTTTTGATAAATTAGCAGCGGGTACAGTAAGTTTTTTAACCGGTATACCAATTTCTTCTGCAATAATTTCAGGAGCTAAGTCACCAAGCTTTTTAAACGTTAGATTTTTAGGATCAATGCCTTCAATCTTTTCTTGCACCTGCTCTTTAATCTTGCCTACAGCATTGTTAGATATAAGAGAGCTAGGTTTTATTTTTCTTTTTACAGGTTTTGGAGTAACTTCTGTTGTTATTTCTTCAGCCATTACGCCTTTAGCCTCCGTAACATCGGTTGTAAATTCTTCTCCTAAAACTCTTTGGGAAGCTTCTATAGCTCTAGCTGGTAAAAATTTGTTTATATAAGCAGCTAATGGAACACCTGATTCAGGTTTGTACTCTTTAATTAAATCAATTATGCCACGCTTACCTGTTTCTATTTCGTCTGTTAAAAGTTGACGATCAAAATTAGGTGCTTCACTTCTTTTTTCTACTATTTTACTTACTATAGGCTTAAATTGCTCTATAATTTCAAAAGCCCCATCTTTGCCTTTTGTTTCATAAATAGTTTGCACGTTTTCACTTGCCTTAATATTAGATTCTAGCTTGCTTTCTTTTGCAATTATGTCTTTTGTTTCGGATTCAACTTTAGCTAGTTGGTTGTCTATTGATTTGGTTTCACGAGCTCCTTTGGTTCTACCGTCAACCTTTTCGACTATTCCATCAACTAATTTACCTTTTGCTCCTTCTTTGGCTATCTTAAGCTGAGCTTCATTTAATTTGTTACCAGAGTTAATTGTATCGTTATAGTCTTTTAAAAAATTAAAAACATCTAATCCAGTGTTAAACTCAATATTTAATGGCTGTTTTTTATTAGATTTAAAAACATTAGATATTTTATCTCTTAACGCTTCGAAAAAGCCTTTTGTTTTTTCATTATAAACAATGTCACCATTCGTAATAGCCTCACTAACTAAAGGAATAACTTCCTCATAAGTCATTTCAGCTGAATAATTTTTATCATCTATATAGTCTTGAAGCCTAGCTCTCATTTTATCTCCGCCTTCAATTTGCTTATTGTTTAATATCTCTGTTATTAAAGACTTGCCAAAAGTTATAGCTAGCTCAGGATTGTTTTGAAATGTTTGTTTAAAAAATGGATGTAAGAGTTCATGCTGGTCAGTAGTATATTTATTTCGTTCTGCAGCAACTCTGTCATTTATTAATATAATAGTTTCACCGCCAAACTCAACAGCCTGGCCGTATCCTAATGATTTTTGTACTTTAGCACCCTTATCTGCAAGCTCTTTAACTCTAGCATCGTAAGATTCTTGTGTGCCATAATTTTCAAACTCCGCTCCCAACTGTTCTGCTATTAATCTAGCTCCCTCTCTAGTTTTAGAACTTTCAATATCAATTACTGTGTCTTGTATAACTAATTCTTGAATTTCTGTTTTTATTTCATTTAACCTAGTTTGATCACCATTACCTTCGGTAATATCAGAGTCATTTATGTCTTTAATTTTTTGCTGAAGTTTATTTTTTTCTATTAACAATGCAGTTAAAGGGGCTTGACTTTTAAGGTTTACACCAGCTGTATTTAAAGCGTTCGCATTTGATTGAACATCTAAAAAGTTTTGCTTAATTACATCAGCCTCTCCTTGAGTTATGCTGCCGTTGTTTACTTCTGCTTTTAATTGTGTGTTTAATAAACTTAAAGATCCATTAACGCTGGCAAGCTTAACAGAAGTGTCAGATACATTAATATCGCTAAAAGCAGTGTACATAGCATCTACTCCAGAATCATCTAATATGGTGTTAACTCTTCTATTAGTTGCTGATTGATTTAAGTAAGATCGCCCAGCCCCAACACTTGATAGTTTTGCTCCAAATGCTCCACCAATTAAAAATGTGTCAAATCCTTCTGCAAACTTTTTATTAAAATCTATTTCTTTTCCTGTGTATAAATATTCAGCTAATTCATTAAGAACAAATGTTCCTGTTTCTGACCCGCCTTCCATTCCAAACGCTTTACCTATATCTCCAAAATAATTTGCTATCCCTTTAAAAGAATCATCTAAATTTTTAGGCTTAAAACCAAAAGCTTTTTTAGCTAACCCTCTAGTTACAATTTCTAAAGCACCTTCCGATAAGCCAATCATTAAAGAATAACCAGAAAGAGCTAAGCTTAAATCATCACCCTCTTTTTGTTTATCTCTACTAGCAGAGGAGGCTTCTCCTACTATTAACAAAGGAATACCAATAATAGGTATTGACACCTCAATTAGACTAGTAGCTGAACTTAAAGCATCTGTAGATAATCGCGTCATTTGACTTACAAAATCTCTTTGAAAAGCTCCTTCGGTAATGGTTTGATCAAAAGTACGCATAGTAGAATTTATATTATCTACTTCGTCATACATTTTTTCTGATATATCTAATAGGTAATTAGCTATATCTCCAGAGGGAAGGCCAAATTTAGAAGCCATCTTATTTATAACTTTAGCTCTTTGCTCATAAGGCAATGCATTTACTGCTGCTAATGTTTTATCGTCAAAAGCAATAGTAGCTATTTGCTGATTTACCCAGCTAGGTATACCAAGCACCTTGCCCCCTATGCGAGTTAAACCCGCTTCAAAGCTTTTTCCTAAACGCGGAGCAAATTCAAGACGTTTGGCGTTTTCTTTATTTTTATTTGTAATAGCAAGTACTGTGTTAAACGGATCTTGCGCTGCACTAAGTGTGTAATCTTCAGCAGTTAATTCCATAACCGACTTAGCGTCTTTGCCTGTTCTTATTTTATAGTTATTAAAAGCTTGTTGCTGATTTGCTTTAGGTATTTTTTGCTGTTCTCCTTGTATGTAAAAACCACCGCCTTTTTGCCCATTGCTTGCCGTAAAGCTTTCTACATAAAAAGCTTCCTCAGAAACATTTTTTAAAGTACCATCATCTTTACGTAAATTTTGCATTTCAATAATTTCCGCATTGCTTGGAGAATTATCTATTATTTGCTGATATTGGTAATCTGATGCTAAGCTATTTCTAGTTTTAATTAAGCTGTTAAAAAAATTTGCTTCTTCTTCAGTATAAATAATTGGCTTACCTTCTTTGTCAAATTCAAAATCATTTTTAATAATTTTATCATATTTTTCTATTTGAACTTCCAAAGGAACCGGTTTGTATCCAGCGCGATAAGGCCCTACGTAGGGATTATTATCTATTACTATTTCACCATCAGCTTTTTTGATCCATATATTTGGATCATCACCTTCGGTAATAGGCTCATCCATAGGTATAACTGAAGGCACTAATGTGTCGTCCTTAAGTTTACTATTTAATTTTGTAATTTCAGCGTTTCTTTTTTCTTGTTTGCGTAATTGTTTTTTATATAACTTTAATGCTTTTTCTTGATCTTCACTTGCATGACCTAATTCTACCTGTATGCTAGCAATAGAAAGGTTATTTGTTTCTTTTTTCCATTTATCTGTACCTTCTTTTTTTTGATAATATTCTAAATTATTATCTTCACCAACATTCCATTTAAAATCGTAAGTGTTAGCATTGTAAGTTTCATTTTTAGAAACAACATTACTCAATTTTGTTTGTTGATCGTCGTAAGCCTTTTTTTGTTCTTGTTGTTTTTTAAAAGATTTTAAAAATTCACTTTCTTGAAATAAAGATTCTCCATCCCCAAAATTGAATTTCTCGGACATAACCGGTGTAGCTAGTGCATTGTCCTGTGCAGCAGCATTTTTCTTTTTTTCGTTTACTTTTTCAGCGGCACCTTTAGTTTCTTTAGAAAAAGAATCTACATTTAAAGATCCATCTTCATTAAATTTAGAAGGCTTTACTTCTTCAACAGCTTTTTCAGCGATTCCATCAACAATTTTTTGAGCAGACTGATCATTTTTATTTTTCCAAGCTTTAGTTAAAGCAATCTTTTCTGATAAAGATATATCGGAACTTAATGTTTGTACATATTCTAGTAATGTCATTTAATTTAATTTAAATTGTTATCATCTAAAAATTTTTGTGCGTCTGCTTTTTTTGATTCTGATAAATCAAATACAGCAGCATCTTCTTTTACTATAGGTGATTGATTTTTAGTAAATTCATTTAAATAATTATTCATAAAGTATTCTTTATATTTATTTTCAAATAAAACTTTTTTATCTTGTTGCAAAGGCAAATCTAATTCATAACTCCAACTAGATCCGCCTGCATTAGCGTTCTGGGCCATTTGGGCGTCCTCATCAACACTTGTGTCTTTAGATATATAAACGTTCCAAGCAGCTACTACGTCTTGCTCAGAGCTCATTAAACCAGCAACCTCCGCGTTTATAAAAGGCGTTACTTTTTTTTCAATTTTATTTATATCAAATTTAATAATGTTTTTGCCCATACCATTACCTAAATCTAAAATTTCATAATCATAAGATCCATCAGGATTTTTTAATATAAATTCTTCACTTATTTTTGCATTAGGTTTTAATTGACTGTTTTCACCAATCATATCAGAATTAAACAAATTAACCTCAGTTAAAAGTCGCAGCATGTCTTTATCTATATTTGGGGTAGATGCAATTAAAGAAGTATCGGAATCTAATAAAGCTTTTAAAGATGCGCTATTTATAACTAAAGGAAAACCAAAAGCTGGCCCCATAAAAGATATTTGCTGAGATCCATCTGGTAATAAATCTAAATAAGCATTATACCCATCTGTTTTAGAAAACCCAGGCTTACCTGCCATTAAACTATTAGCAACCGTGTATCTGTAATTATTGTTAGGATCAAAATTGGATTCTTCTGTAACACTAAGCTCTGAAATTAATGAAGATAAAAAATCTAAAGAAGCTTGCGGGGATTCTTCAAGCATTTTTACACCAGCTAATTCTAATGAGCAATCTTCTGAAATACATTTGTTAGATTCAATGGCTATTTTTAAATTAGCATATGTTTTACCTGCATGCCTATAAGCGTTGTCTAGCAATTGAAAATTATAATCACTTGCGTTGGCTACAAATCCTTTACTGTAAGCTATAGCATCACTTTGATTAAACTGCTTTAAGTAAAGATTTTGAAATAAATTTTTGTTTTCCATTTTTGTTTTTTTTAACTCCCTTAACTTCCGTAATATGCTCCAGCCATTCCCCCTAAGGATCCAAGCATATTTGTCATTGCACCTGTTTCATCTGCAGCAGCTTGTGCTTCTGCTTGCTTTGACGCTCCTAACATAGCCGCAGTTCTATCTAATTCTTGCATTTCCCTACCTTCTCTTGTGCTAAACATAAACTGCTCTCCAGCTACATCTGCTTGTTGAAGTCTTTGCGCTTCAGCCATTTGCCTTTGTTCCATTTGCTGCTCTCCAGCTGCTCGTTTATCTTCGTTAGTTTTTTCTTGTTGCTCAATACTAGCAGCTACTCCTTGTTTAGATTTCAAAGCAGCCTGTGCTAAAGCTGTTGCGCCGCCGGCACTTGACCCAGTGGCTCTTATAGTATCTAAAGTATTGGCTAAAGATATATCGGCTTGTTCAATTTTCATTTCAGCTGCGCCTGTGGCTACTGACAAGTTAGCAAAAGGATTACTTATCATGCCCGACAAATCCATTATTCCTTCATAAGGATTAATTATTTCTTGTCTATTGTTCTCTAATTGATTAAGTTTTGCTTGAAGTCTAGATCTTTCTGCTGCTGCGGCTGCTTCTCTTTTTCTAGCCGAACTAGCACCCATTAGTCCACCTAGAACTGACAAACCGCCTCCTATTACTGCTGCTGCTATTGGTATTGGCATAGTCTTGTTTTTTTATTGTTGATATCCATTGTTTCTTGTATATTTTGAGCTAACAGAAAATAATTCTTTAATCCCCGTATTGTCGGTTACCCCGTCGGTTTGCATTGTAACTGTTACATAATTACCTTTAATCCCGCTGATAAAATTTCCAAAAGTAACTTCAGCTTCAGCCGCAGGCGTATTATTTATTAAGTTAGCAACATAAGTATTTTCTTTTCTGTTAAACCCAGCGTAATTTATTGGTGGAAATAAAACAGCAGGATACATATTTCCGTAATTATCAAATGCTCCTGTGGTATAGCTTCTTATTAAAGCGGCTTCGTCATTATTAAATACCCACCCAATTCCATCAAAACCTATTGTTTCATAAGCGGGTCCAGCCCCGACGGAATCTGAAATTATACTGTTTACTTGCCAACCATTTGTTCCTTCGTAGCTAATAGTTTCAAAAGATTTACTTTGTTCTGGTTCTGGATTTAAAACAAAAGTTATAGAAGATTGATAAGGTATACTGTAAAACTTTGTAGGTCTACTTGTATAATGCTCATAAAGCCTTGCGCCATTTAAAGTATAGGTTTTATTTCTTAAGCTTAATATTTGATCTGGTTGATAATTAAAAAATCCTATCCAACCTTTAACTCTTTCGTCCCAAGACAATGTTTCATAAGACGGAGCCTGTAATTGTACATTTTTTTGAATAGATACAACATACTGTTTACTGTATATGTCATATCCTCCTACTAATTTAGCTGGAAACGAAGGCACAGAAAAAGAATTTATTTTATCTCTAAAAAAATCGACCATTCCAACTGCTGATATTTCAGTTAAGCCATCTTTAGAAAGTCTTAATATTACATTTTTGTTTGCGTCTGAAAAATATTTTTGATACCCATAAACAGCAAAGCTTTCTGGGTTAGTGCTCATGCCATAATCCCCGGCATATGCTTGAACAGTACCTATAACTAAATTTGAAGTGGTTACAATACCTCCTCCTTCTGCTGAATAAATTGCATCTTTGTCTATTAAAGCGCGACTTACTTTTTGTTCTTGAAATATAATTAATCTATTATCTTCCGCATGTAGCTTTTGTATTGAGCCATTAGCTGGATCTACGGACTTAGTTATGTCTTCGCCTACTGAAAATACATTGGTTCTATTTATACCTGTTCTAGAGTTAAATATACCAGAATATATCATTGAATTTATTCTGTTAGAAGCATTAGGCTCTTCCTCAACTAAATAAGCTTTTACTCCAAAATCTACAGTTGTGTTATTATATCCACCTCTAATTCTAGATTCTTCTATAGCCCAATTTCCAGGGTCTGTTAAATTAGATCCTGCTCTGCTATAACCGCCAATACTTTGAGGCACACCAAAGGAGCCATTCCACACTGCTTTTTCAGGTGGATTGCTTATAGTCTTTTTTAATATAAAAGTGTTAAAATATTTTACTTCTACTACTGCTCCCATAGATAATTATTACTTGTTTTTATTGCTATGTACATACTACTTGATTTGCTGTACCACAACCTTGACCTTGGCCACCGCTACCGCCACCTGCTGGTTGAAAGCCTATAAAAGTATAAGGTGGAAATCCGTTTACAGCAACTGGGCAGATAGGTGAATAACATCCACCATTGCCAATTGCAGCACAAACTCCTCCACCAGAAACCGCAAATTGCGTAGTTATATTTGCCGCTATTATAGATGTAACTGTTACGAGAACAAGACTACTATAATTGTAAATACCTGAACACGCGCTTCCTGCTTGATTTGTCCATGTAACAATTCCCTTTCCAGTTATAAATCTTAATGAAGCTTTATTTGGTATAGTTGACCAATCTATTGCGGTTTGCGGTTGTCCTCCTATATTGCTACTAGCTCTCATTTTTATTTGACCGGTAGCGTTGCTTCCAGTTTTATAGTATTGTATAGATACGCTTGAGGACCACACTCCGTTTATTTGAACTTGAAGAAAAGATCCTCTAAAAGGGCCAGCTTTTTGTAAATCACCCGCTTGTATATTACCATCTGCTTCTTGATTGCAATAGCTGTATATGTTTGCAGTAGAATTTGGAATGTTTATACCTTCAATATTTATTATTTGATCTGCGTCAGCATAACTTCCGCTAACAAGTCCATTAAAAACAGCAGTAGCGTCTATAATAGCAGGCTCCCCATTGTTTAATACTGCGGGTGTAGGTCCTGTTTTAAGTAAATACTGAAATCCATCTACGCAAGCAGCTTCAATGTCAACATTAAAAGTACAGAGTGATGCGCCTGTTGACAACGACCCTAAATTAACTTCCCCTAAAGCATCTTTTAATGTTACTTCTAATGTAAAAATACCTGCTGAAGTTGTGTTTTTAGTTATATTTAATGCGGCAATTTGATCTGTTCCTTCGGCCGGTATAACAGGAGTTCCTGTAAAGGGGCCAACTCCATCAGCTAATACTACTCCAGCGGAATCTTTTTGAACTAATTCCCATATTAAATCTTGGCCCGCTAAATTTGCAACAGCAGGCGTTTGACCAGTAGCATCTTTATAAGCGGATCCATTGTAACCTGTTATTTGTGTTACAAATTCTACATCAATATCAACGACTACAACGGTATTGGCTGGAGGACAAACAATTGCTGGTATTATATTTATTAATTTTACTTCTTCTATAAATGTGCTTGCAGTTCCGTCTGTTGTTATAACTTTAAATTCAAAAGTAAAAACTCTAGGGGCAGGTAAAACTCCGTACCAAAATAAATTTTTAGTTTTTATTTGATAAGTTCCATTATTTAAAGATAAATCTAATTCAAAATCAAGAAGTCTATCAACACCATTTCCATCTGTAACACTTTCTAATAAAAATTCAGTTATATTTGCCTGTGGAATTTGAGCGCCAAAGCTGTCAGTTAAATAAAAAGGAGCTCCGTTTATAACAGTTCCTATAACTGCATTTTCTTTAAAGTTAGGTGTAGAAAAATTTTCTAAATTTGCACCACCTATTGATTCATCTAATATAGCAGTATTTAAATCGCTTATTAAACCACTAGTTGAAGTTTCCCAAAATATATCTAGTAAAGATTCTACTGGTTTGGTTTCAAAAACAGCTAAATTTTGTATATTAATAGGAGCAACTTGTGGTGAAAACAAAAGCAATGTATCGTCCGCTAATGTTTGAGCTTGATTAACTCTAACAGTTCCAATGCCTACAGTAAAACTTACAACTGAAGTGTCTGCTAATATACCTGCTCCTGAAACTATATCTCCAGGTTTTGGCTGTAGCGATACATCACTAGAAAAAGCATCTACAGTAATGTCAATGTTATTTGTTATAATCCCATTAACAGTAGCTTGAACAACTGTAGCGGGAACACCGAACTGAGTTGTTGTTGATATTCTTCCTATTAAAGGATTAGATTCAAAAAGATAAAACTCTTTATAGCCCGCAACTGGATATCCTACTGAGGCTGGATTTAATCCAAACAAATCATTCATGCCAGCTATTGAACTTACTACTTCTGAAACTCTCCCTGGGTAATATTGAGTATTTTTATCTGCAGTCCCTGATCCTATATTTAAATTTTCAACTCTTCCAAATAATTCTTCAGAGCTTCTGAACAGTCTTTGTAACGGACCTACTTCAGTTAAATCTCTAGGAATTTTATTTATATTATCATTGAATAAAACGGTATGTGATGTTTTACCTAATTCAAGCGTATTGTTTTCAGGATAAGCGGCCATTACACCAGGCAAGTAAACATTATAATATTCTTGTTCTGTTTGTTTAACAACTATTTTAAAAGAATACCACCCGAGTGGATTGTACTTAGAATTAGTGGATTCTCCATTGTAAATTCCAGGCCAGCCTGTTGCAGCGTTACTATCTAAAGGATATATAGGACTATTAAATAATACTTTTAAAGAATCACCTGGCCATTCCGCCGGAACCACGCCGGCTGATCTATATGGTGAAAATATTGTAGAACCTATATACTCCTGACCATCAACAACTGAACTGGCTAAACTATCTGAAAGTATAACAGAAGACTGTCTTCCAAATTTATCAGATAAAACAATGCCCACTTGATAATTTCTATTTTCTTTTAATGAATGATTAGGATATTCAATTTTACTAACGTTAGCTTCAACATCGGAATTTGCAGTAAATAATAATAAAACACCAGTTGCTAAAGTAACATTGTTTGAGAAAGTCATAGCCAAGCTTGAGGGATCAAAGCTAATAACAATTGTATTTGGCGGTATTATAGCACCCGTAACATTTGAAGAAACAAATGATCCAGTAAAAACATCTCCCGTTACATTTGTGTAATTAATAGTAGCCACGTTATTAAAAGTACCATTAACATTAACGGTACCAGCTTTTAAACTAAAATCAGCTTTAGGGGATGCATTAACATTATAATCTAAAGTTGCAGGAGGAGTGTGTTTATCTTGAAAATTAGAATAAACAACTCTATTGCTTATTACTTCTTGGCCAAAAGCTTTTACCGGCACTTTATCATATACTCTTACTATTTCACTTTCGGGTAAAGTTTTATAAGGTTTTTTAGATTGATAATTGTATACAAAAAAATTAGGTTCTCCAATTGTAAGTAGTGTTGAATTAGATAAAGTTTGATTAACACTCATTGTTATCGTAAAAGTATCTTGATTAAAAGCAACTACAGTGGTGCCGTCAACAACACCTTCTCCATTTACAATGCTTCCTACCTGTATACCTCCTACTCTATTTCCAACTACAATATCTCTCACTCCTGAAAAATTTCCGCTAACATTGCAGGTGCCTGATTGGCTTGCTACTGTTCCAATAGGTATTGTATCTACAACTTTTACTGCTAGTTGGTCTGCCTCTTTATAAAGTATATCAATTTCCGTAACTTTTAAATCACTTTGAAGTAAAGAATTAGTTGACTCTAAAGGAATTTTTAAAAGTATTTTATCTACTTTATTTTCTACAAATTCAACAATAGTTGTTCTGTATGCTGCTTCTTCATCATCTTGTTCAATACCTGTTGCAGCCGGTGTTTTTTGCATAAAATAACCATCTTGCTTTGGTATAAATGTTATTTGTGTAAACGGAGCAAAAACTGAATACTCTCCGTCATCATATCTAAATCTATAAGAAAATCTTACGAACCTATCTTCTAAATAACTAGGATCCCCATTAAATGTAGATTCATAATAAGGGTTAGCATTAAAAACTAATTCTACATTATTGCTTAAAGTTTGAGCTTGATTAACTTGTAAGTTTGGTTCATTGTATGCGACAACTGTGGTTCCGGCTGTTACCCCAGTCCCGGTAACTATTGATCCAACAGGTATAGAACCAATTATATTATCTATTGGAAAAGTTGTCAAAGCTGATACTGCTCCATTAGTTAAAGCCTCTCCTCCATTAGGATAGAACTTAGACGAAACATCGTACATAGTTGTTTCATATTCTACCTCAGAAGCTGATGTGCCTAATTGACTTTCTTGCCAAAGCTGCATAGGCTGGTATGGAAAGTTTTTAGCTACGGATATTTGTTCTTCTTTTGTGTAATATCCTAGCGTTTCTGTTGCAGTTACTATATTTATTTTTCTTGGCTGGTTTCTATTGTCCGTCCAAAATAATAATTCTTCTAAAAGATTAACTCCATAAATAGGATTAGATTGAGAAAAATTTAAAAATGCGCCAGAAATAAGCAAATTGCTTTGGCCAGTTAAAGTGTTATAAGAATATATACCATGACTTTTACTTGGGTCATATGTTGGACTAGGTTCGTTAGGGTCTAAATAATTTGTTACAAAAACATATACCATAGACGATGAATCGTCTGCAAAGTACCCTATTGATTGTGATCCACCTCCGGCAAAATCTACAAGTTCGCTATTTCCTAAAACATTTTCTAATGAGCCTACAGTATCACTTTCAGATCTACTTATTTGAACATTTAAAGCATTTCTATATTCACCTTGAGGCAATATTCTAGCATCTAGATCTTTATTCATTCTAGACCTTAAAAAATTATTTTTTGCTTGTGCCATTTAATTTTAGTGTTTAATCCATTTAGATTTTCCTCTCATTACTTGAACTATTTCTTCTAACTTTATATTAGATAATCTAATTTTTGCATTTCTAAGTTTTGCGGTTTTTTCTTTTTTAAGCCTTTGAACAACATATTCAGGTTGATTAATTCTAGTAGATAATACAGAGTAACTTAAGTAAGCATACATAGCTTCTTCAGCCATCTTAGGAACTTTAGTGTCTAAATCATAAGCTAATCCATCAGAAATGTATTCTAATACTATAAGCTTTCCAGTTAAATTACTAGAAAAAGACATTTTGCCTTCTCGTTCATTCATATTAAACCATCCGTTTGTTTGAGCTGTTTGAGGATCCAACCCGTATTGCCTGCCCCAGTTCCAGCTACCTTCAAAGCCATAAGCATTTTGAAAATCAATAACTTCATCTATATTATTGCCTTGTTGACCGTTTATTAAACTGTCATTAGCTTTTTTCCATCTTTCTTCAGTAATAGAAGTTCCTTCTATATTGTCTCCAAAGTTATCGTTTGTCGGAACACCTGCTTGATCTTGTATAGGTGTTTCAAAAGGGCTTATAGTTAAATTGTTAGCTGGGTATATAGGTCTTTTAACACCCATATTGTCTATCCAAGAAACTGCAACATAATTAACGTAGTCTTGAGGTATAATAACGCTTAAACTAGCGGGTATAGTAAGCTCTTGAGAGTGAATACTTTTTAAAGTATCATAACTAAACTCTTGCAATCCCCTTTTAGCATGAAATATAAGATCTGTTCGTTTTATGCTTGGTATTAATTTACCTGCTCCAACGTATGCTATTAAAAAATTATTTATTATATTGTTTAAAGTTACATAAGCATAGCTTTCATAATTGTCTTCAACCGTTTGGCCATAAGCTTTTTCAGCTTCTGTTTGTCCGTACTTACCTCCAGTTAATATTTTTAATTGCACAACCACATAAGTTCCAGCTGGAAGCAAAGCAGTGAAAGTTATTCTATTGCCTACAACAGTATACGCTAAAATATATTCAGTATATGTTCCAGGAAAACCATTTGCGCTTGTATAAAGTTTAAAATTATTTAACGCATAGTTAGCATTGTTAGGATCAAATGTGCTAAAAGCAAGATCTGTATTAAATGTAGTATTAAAAAATTCTCCTGCTACACCTGTCTGAGACACAAAACCTTGAGCACCTTCGTAATATTGTTGATTTGTTTCGGTTATTAAACCTCCATTAGGAATTGGCATATCTTATTAGCTTTTTTCGTTTATTTCTTCTTGCTGCACTTTTTGCGAAGCAATCTGTATTACTGTAGGATCATTTATAATAACGCCTGAATATTGCAATATTTTTAATATTATATTGGTTTGTTCAGAAGCGTCTAGTTCAAAATTTCTTGATCCTGTATTTGGAAAAACCGTAGGATCAAATATAGTAATATCATATATGTATTGTCCTAAGTTTCCAACTATAAATCCCCAAATTGGGTCTAAAGGTTTTCTTATAAAATCTACATTAATAACACCTAAAGCACTTGTAATAGTGCTAGGGCTTATAAAAAGTCTATTATTCTCTAATAAATATGTAGGAAAATTTTCAGTTGATTTTGTTAATTTTGATTTTTGAATATTATAAAAATCATTTCTTTGCAGTCTTTGTAGTTCAACCGCTTCTCTATTTGTAGGCTGAAAAGTTACAGCCCCTAATTTATATAACTCTACAGTTTGAGCATATATATCAGTAGTGGGTAAAGCCCAAAAAGGATTAGTGGGTATTGATGCAGAATCATATGTAGCTGTTCCAAATGTTTTAAGTATAGAAAGTTTTTCATCTATATTTAAAACTCTGTCAGCATAATCTAAATCTGTTTGAGGCACACGTATTTGTTGGTTTAAATCTTCAAAATATTTATTGAATATTTCAAGCTGAACCTGTGTAGCAATGTCATTAAACTCTTGTGGAGTTATATATCCTCTTTGTTCTTTGTTTAATATTAACAAGACCGTCTGATACACTGTGTTTACGTTTACTGCCATTTTTTATTTTATTATAATATAAGGCCCGAGTAGACGAGCCTCATATTAATATTACTTGTTTTTATAGTTTTTTATCTATAGACTTATAAATTTCTACTCCTTCATCTGTTTTTAAGAAAGCCGCAAACGCCGAGTAAGGGTTTTCATCAAATGGAACATTCATTAATTTTCTGTCATTTGTTCCCCATGTGAAAGATCTTTGATCTGCAGATATTTTTATTATACCTATTTCAGTAGCTCTAATTGCAAAGTTTCTAAGCTGTACATTTTCGTCATTAGCTAAGCTAATAAACAATTCTGGATTAGATCTAGCAAATAATAATAAATCTCTCTTAAGCTCTTTAGAGCTCATTTCATTTACTTTAGATCCTAGTTCAACTCTTAATATTGCTTCTCCATGATCTACGTCCATTGCTCTAGCCGCATTTAAAGCATCAATTTGAAGATCTAAAATATCTAAATCATCTATTGCTTCATCTTTTGCACTAAACTCTTCGTATAATTTACCTTTTAAAGGGTGATACAAAGATAATAATTTTTGTAAATTTTGTTGAGCTTTTTTAACAGTTAAAGTTCCATCTCTAAATCTTATATGCCCCATTGTAACTTCCCCTTTTTGTTCATCTACTAAAGGTGAATCTTGATTTGTTGCGTATCTTATTTCTCTTTGTTTTCCAGTTTTTTCATCAAAGTAGAGTAAAGCATGTTTTCTTGTATGCTTTCCTGGTATTGTTAATGTAAGAGGATTTTTATTTCCTTTTAAATAATATACCCTGTCTTTAATTTCCCATTCTGGTTTTGTGGGTTTTACTGGAGTAGCAACTTGTGTTACCACTTCTTCTTGAGGAGCAACCTCAATTTGCTTTGCTTTAGCTTGTTTAGCCATAATATAATAAAATTAAATAGTTTGTAAAAGTAATAATTACCCCCGTTAATGCAACGAGGGTAACAATTACATTAATATTGAATCAATTAGATTCCTTTGAATAATACAAAGTTGTTAGCAGCTTGAGTTACTAAACATCTTTCAGATAGGAAGTTAACTTCCATAGCATCAAGAGTCGAAGTAAATGCACCACCAGCAGAACCAGTTAGCCAAGATTTCATTCTTCTATCATCAGCTTGTGAAGCTCTATATCTTACGTGTAAGAAAGGTCTTCTGATGTTAGTTCCTAAAACTTGATCATACACTGTAGAAGTTCCAGCTGGTACTAATACACCTTCAATTGAATTAACTCCAACAATTCCTCCACGAGTAGAAGCATCATTTAAGTATTTCCAATCAGTTTTGTAAAAGTCATAAGAACCTCTTCTAAATCCAGAGAATCCTAAGTTAAGAGCCATTTCTTCAGAGTTTTCAAATAATCCAAAAGCAGTACCTCCAGCAAATCCGCCAGAAATAGAAGCTAACATATCGTCAAAATCAAGAGATGTTTGTCTCTGTAAGAATAACATGTTTTCTTCAATTGCTCCTTGAGTATCTAAATTCTTAAGGATAGCATCAAATTCATCAAGTCCAGCAGCAGCAGTAAATCCTACTTCTACATTACCTCTTGATTGAATAGCAGCAAATAAACCTTCAGACCCAGGTAAAGCACCTGCTGGTACAGCAGCTACTTGATTGTATTCGCTTTCAATCATACTCATTTCTAAGTAATCTTCAAAACGTAATCTAGTTTCAGATTCAGCTTTTAAATACCATAAGTATCCAGATGTTCCGTCTTCAGTTGCAACTTCAACCCATCCAATTTGAGCCATATCAGATCCAGACACTACGTACTGGCTTCTTAGGATAATTGGTGAATTAGAATATTGTGTAAACTGAGGTTCAACAGAAACTCTTGATCCTGCTGCCTGTAATCCAGCACCAGTATTTTGAGCTATTGCAGTACCTTTAGAATAAGAAGATCCATATACAAATACTTTTACGTTACCAGTTGTGAATGCCTGTCCAGCAGTATTCATATTGTTACCGTTAAATAAAGTAACAACAATTGTTCCCGCTACAGCAGCTGTTCCAACTGTACTAGTTGCTACAAGTGCTTTTGCTTCTAAACCAGAAACTGTATCTAATATAACTACAGTGTCATTTGGTGAAATAGTGTTTTGCACGCCAGGGAATCCAGCAGCAGGAGCAACAGTAATAGTGTTATTTCCTGCACCACCAATAGCACAATTGTCATAAGATATGTGTAATCTATTTTGTTCTGACCAAATTACTTGATCACTTGTCATTGGCATTTCAGCGCCAACCATTCTTAAGAAGCCAGACAATGTACGGTTTCCGTAACGCTCTACTTCTGCTTCATATACTTCTGGCAAATATTGCTGAGCAAAAGAGTTTGAATCTCCTGCGTTAGCACCGCCGTTAAATTGTAGATAGTTGCTATTTAATAGCTCCTGTCTAGAGGAAGGGATTAAGCTTCCAAATTGTGGAGTTAAAGCCATAATTTTTTAGTTTTTTTTAGTTAAATTTTTTTGTTTTAATTCGTAAGCTTTTGGAATCAGTACCGCTTATTGCTTTTACCTTAAGTCCATTTATAAACACTTCTCCTTGAGTAGATCTAGCTTTAGTACTACTTAGGTTTTTAGAACTGTTTACAACTTCTTTTACAGCATCGGCTTTTCCTTGCTCATAAAAATGAGAAGCGATCTTATCCACGTTGTCAGCAGCATACATAGCTTTATGATAGCCTTTCGTATCTTTAACATTACCTTCAGCGTCTAGGAACTTCCCGACAAGGTTATTAATGTTTGATTGGCTTTCTGCAACTTTATCACGATTTTGAATATTGTACTTGTAATTTGTTTCACCAACTTTAATATCGAAACCTTCGAAATTATTGCTGAAAAGTTCTTTAGTACTTTCTTTAAATTGTGTGTGTTGTTGCTTAGACGCTTCTTGCTGCTTGTTATATCGGTTAAAAAAGTCCGTGGCTTTTTGTTGATCTTGAGTAACGCCCGGTCTCAACTTGATCTCGTCGTAATATTTACTCTTTGTCTCTTCCAAATAGCTTTTGGCTTTTGCAACTTCTTCTTTAAACGCAATTCTTTTTTTGCGTGCGTCTCTATCCTCATCGACATCTTCGTCAATGACAAAGTCTTCTAAAAGCATATCAACGTCTTCACCTTCTAAATAAGGTTTTTCTTTTTTATAGTATTCTTTTAATAATGTAATATCATCTACTTGAGAATAATCAGCATTTAATCTAGTATAATCTTCTATTGTCCCGCCTGTTTCTTCCATAAATGAAACTAGCTTTTCAATATTTTCAGGTAAAGCTTTGCCAAGAATTTTTTCATCTTGTATTGCTTTTTCTACTTGAACTTCTGTAACTTTATCCTCAGTTACTTTTTTGATTGGAGAAAACCCTTCAACATCCTCGTTGGACTTTTGTATAGGTTCTCCCACCTCTGCGCTATCTCCGGATGATTCATCCATAGATACTTTTTCTGTTTCTCCGATTTGAATGGCATCTTCATTTGGTATTACCACTTTTGTAATCTCTGGTGGTAGCTCAATCAAAGGCTCTTTGATGTTAACTCTTACCGGCTCATCACTAGGTGTGATTAATTTTTTAGGAGTTTTCTTTTTTAATTTAAACTCACCTTCCTGTTTAACAGGTTCATTTGTTTTTGTTTCTGACATAATATAATATAATTAAATAATTGTTTACTTTCTACATGAAAGCTTGCATGCCCTCTTCGGGCTGACTTTCAAAGTTTATTGGCAAGCCGTCATTTTTTCTTTGACTTATTAATTCACTTTGTTGTGATGCTTCCATTTTACTACGAGTATCTTTACGATCTTCAATTGCGCCTTCTTTTTGTTGGACGTTTTGAACATCTAATTGTTTAAGCTTCATATCGTACTGGAATCTTGTTTGCATTTTTTTTGCTTCTAATTGTGCTGCAATTTCCATTCGTTGAATTTCCATTTGATTTTTGGATTGTTCGAATTGCACGTTGGCACCCATTATAGCTTCTTGTTTTTGCACTTCTGCCATTGCTGTTTTTTCCGCAGTGGATGCTTGAGATTGTCCTTGAGCTGCAATATTAGCTTGTTGATTAGCTTGATCTTGCTTAGCTTTAGCTTTACGCTTAATTTTAAGCATTTGATTTGCTAGCTTAAGATTTTTAATATTCCTTAAATCAATAGCATCTTCAAGATCAATACCTCCTTGCTGTAATGCAACTTGTATGTTATTTTCTAATTGAGCTTGTTCTTCATCGTCTGGTTCTAATTCTAAAAATATACCAAAATCATGAAGGTTTAAATTTACTATTTCTTCTAATGTTTTAATATTAAATGTAGATATAGAATTTTGTAATGCGCTTTTTGTTAGAGGGAATTCTAATGCATCAGCTATTTTAAGAGCAATGTTTTCGGCTAGTTTAAGAGTAATATAAAGACTTGACTGGTTAATATGCCTTGTAGCAACATTGGACGCGTTAGCGGCCATCTTCTGCAGTCCTACTAATGAGTTCTTATCCATAGCTGTTCCGTCTCTTGCTTCATTAAGACCGGTTACATCACGAATCATTTGTAAGTAATATTGATACGTTTGTATAAGAGCATTAATTTTAGATTGACCACTTGAACTATTAAGTTCTTGAATAGGTACTTTACCTGCATTCATATCTCCATCTTGCGTAAGCGATCTACCAACTATAGAACCTGTTTGGAAATACATATTTAATGCTTCTGCTGGGTTATAATTAGTTCCATTGCCAAGGTCTACTTCTGCTAAGCCGTCCATATCTAAGTAAACACCATCTGGCACCATACGAGATAAAACTTGTTGCAGTTTTAAATGAGTTAACTGGATCATATCAGCAAACCCAACACATTTGCTTACAAGAGACTCAATGCGTCCTTTGTACATTCTAGGCGCGCATAAAGCGTAGTTCATTTCTACTTTAGTTGTATCAGCCGTAGGTCTGGACATGTTTTTTGCTAACTCCCACTTCACCATTTCATTAGAGCCTAATACTTTAGCTCCTGTATATAATACTTCAATGGATCTTGACACTCTTTCAAAGTTATCATTTTCTGGCGGATTAAATGAATCAGGCTTTTCTAAAGCTTTTAATAATCCTTGGGGAGTTTCTTTTATTTTAAATACTTGATTATGATATGTTTTATAATCAAAATATAAAACTTGAACTGTATTTTTATCATAATTACCCCAGCCAGTTACATATTGACTATTGCCAGGTAATTTTTGAATTCTTGCTAATTCTTTTTCTGAAATATTTGGAAATTCTTTTTTAAGTTCTGGTATAGTTATAGACTTTACTTCTCCTACGTAATATACATCATCAAAGTTAGGGTCTTCCGTATAAGAATAAATAACATAAGCAGGATCAACATATTCAACAGTAATTCCTTCAGCGGTATTAAAGCTAGTTTTCGCTACTGCCATGCCTAGTACTGTTAAGTCCATATTTAATCTTCTTCTTGTAAGATCAAATTTATTTTGAGCAAGCACAGACGAAATAGCTTCTTCTTCTGCTATTTCTATAGATTGCTTATAACTTAATTGCATATGAAGCTCTAACTCGTCTTTAGACTCAGGTACTATATCAATATTTGGTGTTTGGTATAAATTAATACCTAGTGTTTGTTGAAGACTATCTAGATATTCTTTAGATATCATATCTTCATAAAGCATAGAAGCATAATCAGTTCTTTTCTTTATAGAAGACGGGTCTTGAGCGTAAGCTTTAATATCGTAAGACTTTCCAGATATACCATTTACTACGATGTCTACAAATTTAGATAGAATAGGTACTGGCTTCCAGTCCAAGTTTAAATAAGATAAATCACCGTTTATAGATAGCTCATCTTTGTACTTTTGTATTGATTGCTCTCCTCTAGCATATAATCTTAATTGATGGAATTGATTCCAGCTAGTTAAATATCTATTACCATTAGTTCGCCCTTGACCAAACCACTCGTATTCAATAGCCTGCCCAACTTGCGTCCCGTATTCCAAACTTGCTTTTTCTGCATCACTTACTACTTGACTAGGAAAAGCGCTATTGGTGTTAGTATATATACTCATTTAACTTATTATTTTTGATGTTGAACCTTTATTATCGTATTTTTTAATACCTAAATCCACAGGTTGAATTTCTGTTTTAGGCGGATTAGGTGCATACCTATGTTTGTTGCAAGCCATTAAAGCTAGCCCCGAACTTATAGATGCATCATGCTTTGTTCTGTTGTTAATATCAAACTTTGCCCAGTCTTCTAATGTTCTTTGAAAATAAACATCACCATAGCCTGTTTCTTTTAAACCTACAAAATCATTTACATATGTTTCTATAGCCGCAGCATGAGCTTGTTTTATATCTTCACTAGAGTTTGGTATTCCTCCAAGTTCTCGTTCTGTTATTGAAAGTTTATTATATTTTTTATCAGGCCTATTAATTGAGTAACCTCTATATCCTCTACGTTTAAAATGATATAATAATCTTGGTTTATTGTTTTCAGCTAGTATTGGCATTCCGTAAAATACACAAGCCATTAAAACATCTTCAAAAAATATTTCAGCAGTTTGCGGTCTAGCTATATATTCTAAAAAGAAATGATTAGGAGGCACATCCTCCATGCTAAACTTGGTTAAGCCATGAAGAGATCCATTAGATCCTCTGCCATCTGTAGTGCCCGATATATCGTATGGATCACAACCAAATGCCCCGCAATGCTCATTACCAGGATGATTAGTGCCATTTTTTATATATCTTTTATTTTGTAAATTTGCAGGAGGAACCCAAGTTACTAAAAATCTACCGTCTTTATTTGGCACAAATAGTACTTTAGTATCCTTATGACCATTTTCCCATTGGAAACTTCCTTGCGTTACATTAACTGAGTTCTTAAGATCTTCATTAAAATCTATTTGCTCGTATATCTTTGTTAAATTAAATAAAGATTGTTTAGATTCGTCTCTAAATGCATGCTTGGTTGTTCGTGGAAACTGTCTGTAGAATTCATTTAAACTATCTTGATCAGACTTTAAGCCTTCTACTTCATTGTCCCAGTATTCTATTACGCCTTGTGTTATTTTTGTTCCGTGTGGATCTTCAGCGGGCTTTTTTGGTGTAATGAATACAGGTAGGCCATAAGAATCAATGTATCCTTCGTAATTCCATTCCATAGGTATGAACAAAGAATAGAGTCCTGAGCGAGTCTGTCCATTGGCGTTTCTTTTGGTAACATCCGAATTTTCATAAAGCTTTTTGAAATTAGCACCACCTTTATCAAGTGAATTTGATGTTGATCCCATCATACACTTTCCAATAACTCTACTACCTAATCTAAGGGTGGTTTTTGTAACCCTCCAGTTGTTAAGGATGTTGTTGGGCCTTTCCCATTTCCCCGATTCATCATGGACGAGGAGCCTGAGCTTCTCCCCATCGTAGGCATTGTCGCCGGTGTTCTTCCAGTCGATGGTCGTGTCCAGACCGGTAATTTCTTTTTGGGTTTGATTGGAATCAAGTTTTCTACGGGTAAATTTGGAAGCAGGGACTCTGTAGGCAAGCTCGGTCTTGGGCCTGTCCATACCGTCCTGGATCGGTTTGAAGAAGAATGGATAGTTAACGGATATTGGTACCACTTTATCTGTGAACATCTTCTTAGCATCGGCACCAGATTTGGACAATATGCCGTACCGTGAATCCGTGGATATTGTAGCAAGGTTGACCGATTCAGCTGAGGACATAAATGAAAAGCCTGACCGACGGTTTTTAAGATAACACATTCCATAAGACCGTGTGTCCGATTTACAAGCTTCCCAGAAAATGTAGAATAATCTATTTGATTCTCTAAAGTCCGGTTGCCCGACGTCAATTTTACTCCACTGCAGGTACATATAATTAGTGCCAGTAATGTAAGTAGGAACACCTTTGCTAGTGAACCAAAAACCTTCTTCACGCCTTGTAAATTCTTTGTCAATATAGTCATACCATTTTTCTTTAAAGTCTAACGGGTATTCTTCCCAGTCAAACACAGATTTAATTTTACTTAATTCTTTTGGGTATGGTGTATAAGTCCACTTGTCTTTTTCAAATTCAACAATATCTTTTACTTTAGGCAAAGCTATTTTAAGATTTTGTATTTCATAAATCTCGCCTATTTCACCTGTTTTACTTATAACTATTAAATCATGCTCTTCGTTATAACCATAATCCCATTTTTTATACCTATTCATTCTATTAAGAACCTTAGGTTTTACGTAGTCTTTTAAGACTTTATATAAAGTTTGCTTATACATTTTTAGATCTTCCTTCTGCAAAACCTTTAAAAGATTTTTCTTCTTTTATTTCTTTAGGCTTTTCATTTAATAAAGCTTCTTCAGCTTCTAATCTATTTAGTATTTCAAAAGCATCAAATATAGCTAGCTTTTTTGTAGCTGCCGCATTCTTTAATCTATCTGCAGTAATATCATCCCCTGAATCAACAATAGCTTCTTTAGCTACTTTGATTAGCTCCTCAACTGCTATTTGCCCAGCTTGGATTATATTCAACTTCGTTTCCTTGGTATTCATATTTAATTACAATATCATTAGATTTCATACAATATAAACGCTTGCCATCAATTAAAAATTCCCATTCGCTATTAGGTGTATAACCTACTAAGTCTCCTGGGTTAATATTAAGTGCTTTTAAAGAGCTGTTACCATATTTTAATATACCAACTAAGCTTTGCTCTTTATCTAGCGTTAAAGACTCATTGTCTTTTATCGGGGTTATAAAACAGCGATCACCAAATGAATGCCAACCTGTTTTATTTTTATATAAATAAATTTGATCTATGGCGCAAAAATGTAAGCTTTCTTTAAACCAAGATCTGCTTTTTTTCTTATTGCCTTTCATGTCATAAAACGTTCTAAAAACATTCTGATGAATAACAATTATATCTCCTACATTAATACTTGTATTAAAAGCTTTTGGTGTTTCTAAAACTTTAGCTAATCTATTTACAAATTTAAAATCTTCTATTTTTGTATTTACAATTAACTCTTTATCCCCAATTTTAATTTTATTACTGTATTCATCACCTAGTGGTTCTACAATAAAATCATATATACTTTTCAATACTCCAAATCATATTCAACGGATATTGCCATGTTAGAATTAAATTTCTTCCATGGCATTACCTCATTGCTTTTTTTAATGTAAATATTATAAGAGCCATCAGATTCGTTTAATAAAATATGCGATATCTCGTGACCACCATAAACTTGCTGCCCAACTGAGTAATGCATTGCTTCATTTTTATAATCAGAACCTATGCTAATTTTTCTTATATTATTCTGCATCTTCTTTTTCGATTTCAGTATAACTTCCATCTTTAAGATCAATGTTTATCTGACCATATTCGTCTTCAAGTTCTTTTTTAGTAGCTTCAATCTCTTTAGATAACTCTGCTATTTGACCGTGAATATTTTGTTTTTGAACATCTAATACTCCTAGTGTTCTTAACCCTTCCGTTAACTTAACTTGTTGATCATTAACAGTTTTTAATTGCTTTTCAGTAATCATTGCTTTAATTTTGTCTTCTGCTTTTTTCATTTGATTTAATTTAATTGTTTATATTAATATAGTTACGTGTTTTATTATTATTTTAATGCTACTAAATCTGTTGCGGCGTCTGCTGCTGGGATTATAACATAACTAACTGCCGCTGGTAATATTGTTCCCACTGGAACTGCTTTAAACCTAACAACATCATTTACTCCTGGCAGTAAGCTTTCAACAGAGCTAACTGCAAATTTACAATCATCCACGTGACCAGTTTGATTTACTGTTATAATATCTCCTACAGAATAGTTAGATCCTGCATTTCGTATTTTAGGAAATTTAAATGAAGCAAGTGTTACAGCCCCATTTCTAGCTACGGCTATAGTAAGCTCTGCGCTTGTACCGCCTGTAGAAATAACAGTAACTACATCTCCTGCGCTATAGCCTGATCCGCCTCTTGTTATAGTAACATCATCTATAGGTCCTGTTGCACCACCTCCTGTGATTGACTCAATTGTGCCAATTAAACCCGTTCCCCCAGCTGGAACTACAGTAGTTGTAAAAGCATTTCCTGCAGTATATCCTGAGCCAGCTTCAGTTACATCAACCCCCGGTAAATCCGCTATTATATCTACTGTTAAACCTGCAGGCACAGTAGCGGGTGAATTAGGTACGGCAGTTACAACTGTTGTTGCTACGTCATTTTGTGTAAAATATCCCGATCCCGCTACAAAATTAGCAGGAGAAGGATTAGCTCCTCTGAATATTGTTTCAAAATTAAAACCAGTTACCGTGTCTTGAGCTCCTGTAACGCCTGCTAGTATAACATCTACGTTTCCTTCACCCCCAACGTATAGTTGTGATCCTGTATAATTATTACCTAAGGTTGTTTGATTTTCGAACTCCCAAGCAGATCTTGCATCTAGAGCGCCGATAGCTACTGGTGTAACCGCTAAAGCTTTGCCGAATGTTCCGGCTGTTATTGAGTATTGTCCCATTTTTTATTTATTACTTATTGATTTATATTTCTCAAAACCTCGTGATCCAAAGTAGGCCACATATACGGTTGTTAATAGTTGTTTTAATAATTCTATCCATTCCTGTTCTACAGTAAATGAAATTTCGTGATGACTATCAACCCATATAAAAGCTATAGCCATAAATGATAAGAATATAAGCGCCATTGGACGCGTGTTTTTACTAAGCCATGAATCTGATGACATATCTGATTCCCAGCGTTTACTTATTTGGTCTTCTGCACTAGCTGCAGCTTTCTCAACTATAACTTGAATTTCCTTTTTAATCTGAAGTTTTTCTTCGTCTGTAGTTGTAAGGTTGTCAATAACGTCACCAACATCTTTGATAACGTTACCGCTTAACCATTCCCAAATTTTTTTCAAATTTTATTCTTTTTTAGTAAGTTTAATTACTCCATGAAAATCACCGCTAAATTCACAAATAAGCGTATTTTCATTTTTTAATTTATATTTTATGATTACATCATATCCATTTCTTGGATTATAGCATCTTGTTGTAAAAGTATAATCATCTTGATATAAAATGGATTCTTTAATAAAGTTGTCATATTCAAAACTAAAATCAAATACTTGCAATACAGCGTAATCACTGGCTATAATTGTAGTTACATATGTTGATGTATTCGTAACCCATTCGCCTTCAAATTGCTTTTGTGCTTGAGTTGTTAAAAAAGTTAAAGCAAAAAATAATGTTGTAAATAATTTTTTCATAATATTAAATTTAATTGTTATATTAATATTATTACATAAATTATAAAACTTTTAATTATTCTCCTCCTCTTGTGTCGAAGTAGTTATCTTTTAAAGGTCTTTTAGCGCCCCTTGCAAAATAATCTCTATAATAGTCAGATTCGTCTTGCTTTTTCCCTGACTCTCTTCTTAGGGTGTTATATGCAGTAATCATTGCTGCATTTCTATAAGCAGGGTGATTGCTATTTTCCATTCCAGGAGCATTTGGATTTGTGCCTAATGTTCTAGGGCCACTTTTAATTGCATCCATTGCATCGAATATTGCATCACTCATTTCATTTTCTGTAGGGTTTGAATATCTTGCTTCTCGTAAATTATCCCCTATTTTTGAGGATGCTTTTGCAGCTTCTTCATACTCTTTTAATATTTTTGGATTACCGCTTATGCCTCTTGCATTTTGCGACTGCTGAATAATTCTTTCTTCTCTTCTTTTTGTATTCGGTTCATAGCCACCGTTAGTATCATTAAAATCGTTAAAATCTTTTAATTCTGGATTTATTAAATTTTGAGATGATAAATATGGGTATTTTCTAGACGGATTGAAGTCTTCCATTTCGCGAGGATCAAAATAAGCATTATTTATTTTAGTTTCATTGCTTCGTAGATTTTTTTGAAAAGCGTCTTTACCTCTAAATGAAAATTGGGGGAAATCTAATACTCCGCCAACAATATCAGAGTCTTCACTTCTTAATTGTTCTTCATTAAATCTATCTTTCATTCTTCTAAAAGTTGTTGAGTCAAATGAGTCGTGTCCTTGTCTGTGTGCCATATTATGAGTTTTTATAAGCTTCGTTTTCCCAAGGCAAATTTTTTGCCCCTTCTTCCATGTCAGCTCTTGAGTATTTTTTACCTTTCCAATATACGTTATTATTGTCGTAATCTAAATCACCACGTTTCATTTGATCTATGTGAATCATCTCATGATCAATAACTTCCTTGCATTGTGAAGGGTCTAAATCTTTGTTTAATATTATAGTACCATTATTGTTAGCTTTGCCCATAACCCCATCTTCCATTGGTACATTGTATACAGGAACATTGTCTTCCTTGTATGGAGGGTTTTGCAGTTTAAAAGCCATCTGTTATAATTTTTTTGTACCCATTAATTTCCATTGCCCATTTAAATTTTTCCAATCTTGTTTAATTCTATTATTGGATTCATATGGGAATATTTTATTTAATGCGCCTTTTCTGGCTTCACAACCACAAGGGACGTTTAATCCCTTGCTCATTGTGTCAACCATTGTTTTGATACCAGTAGCTTTAGTAAACTTTTCTATACTGTCTCCTAAACCTCTTGATTTCATAATTAAGCGTAAGAAGCTCCTGTGTAAGCAATCTGCGTTTGAGGTTGAGTAACTAAAATTCTACCTTGTAACCCTGTTTGAGCAGCTGGTGCTTGTGCTAATAAAATTGGTGATCCTACCGTAGATACGATTCCTCCTGGATTAGCAGCCATTGCTGCAAAGATTGCCTCATTAACAGTTCCAGATCCGCCAGCAGCTACTGCTAAAGGAATGTTTGAAGTAATAGTCCAAGCTCCTGTTGTTAATGTAATTACTGTAGTAGCTACTACGCCTGCTGTTGTTGTTGCTACTCCAACTATGTATTCAGTTGGGATTAACACAGTCGGTATTGCTACCGCAGTTGTGTTGATTTTGATAAATTTTGCCATTTTTTGTTAGTGTTAGTGTTAGTGTTAGTGTTATTTGTTTGGCTGAGGTTTGTACAGTCCTCTCTGTTTTATTTTGTTCTTGTTCCTCTATTTCCTAAAGATTCATCTCTACGATCTTTACTTGAAATGTCTAATCCTTTTTTACCGATTCTTCCAGCAATGCTTTCGTCATCTTTATCCATTTCACCTTGTCTGTGAAGTGGTCCTCCATGCATTTGAGGTGCTAAGCTAGCTTTAGCTGCATCATAGTTTCCATCATTGTCAGCCATTGCTTTTCCAAAAGCATTACCCTCTAAAGGTGTATCTCCCTTCATTTTAGGAGCCATACTGTTCATATACATTCCTGATTTACTACCTCCCATACTTAAAGGGGTTGACATGTGTTTCGATAAGTAATTAATACCTAATAAGTTTGCTTTTTCTTGTTTGTTAGATTCCATAGTTGTTTAGTGTTTTTTTTCGTCGTATTTTAAATCGCCAGCTAATTTTGAAATGTGTTTTTCATCAGCTGTCATGTTTTTGTCGCTATGACCGTGTTTGTTATCATAATCAACATCTTCTTTAAGATATTTCATATGTGCTTCGTCATCTCGTTTTGTAGCCCCCATATTGGAATCTGTAACTTTTGACCATTTTGCGTTTCCGCTGTATTCTCCGTAATGTCCTTTATGCATAATTTTTTATTTGTTGATAGTATTAAAATAATCATAACCCGCTTGAGTTTGCGCTCCTCCATATCCTTCTTGTAATCCTCCTTTATCAATTTCTTTTTTAGAGGTTTTACCACAATTTTGTAAACCGTCCATATATCTTTGTTTAGTAATTACCCCGCTACTGTACCTGTCTTCAAGCTTTTGGCATGGGTCTTTTTTATCAGAAGCTAAAACACCGCCTAATGTATCATTCTGCAGTTTAGCAAAATGAGGTGCATCAGAAACCGCAAATACAGCATCTGCTCCAGAAGTATAAGCTCCATAAAGTGGTGATTTTTGAAAAAACGGTGATGAAAATTTTGAACTCATATTATTTGTTTTTACAACCAAAGTTTTTAGCGTAGTTAGCCATTTTAACAACTTCTTCGCTATAATTATCTTTTTTAGACATAACAGAGCTAGCTGCAGAACAAGCGTCTTTAAAGCCGTTCTTTTTAGCCCACGAAGTAAACTTACCTTTGTTCTCTGGTTTAATTTTAGGAAATTCTTTAAAAAACGGAGATGTATACATTATTTATATACTTTAGCACATTGGGTAATAGGCATTCCTTTATATGGTGTTGGGTATTTAGATACTTCCATTCCAGTAATACCAGAACTTGATCCTACGCCCATAGGAAATCCTTTTTTGCTTAAGGGTCCGTCCCATACAGCATTTTCACCAACTTGTCCGTCAAGTTTGGGATTGTTTATTATTAATTTCTCTTTATCCATAATTATTTATTTTGTGGCATTATATTATTAAAAGACTGCATAGGCTGGGGCATTCCAAACATGTTCGGCATTTGAGATTGCATTCCACCCATTGCAACTGGATTAATTGGGCTTTGTTGCATTTGACCTGGCTGTTGAGTCATCCCAGATAATGCACCAGTTTGTTGAGACGTTGCTCCTAAATTTGCTAGGCCTCCAAGTGCCCCAACAACCCCGCCTATCATTTTATTAGGGCTATGAGACGCGCCTGGCATCATGTCACCATTTGGCATTGTGTGTGTTTCTTTCATTATCTTTCTTTATCTTTGTTTACATTTTTAATTGAAGTTATAAGAACTTTATCTGTATACGTCTTACCCTTCATTATACTGTTTCTATGAGTGCTTGTAGGTAAATCATCTTGCCCTATTATAATTCTATACATTTGCTTAATTAAATGCTTGCATTTAAACGAAACTTTATATATATTATACTTTTGAGTTGTTCTATTTCTAGACCTCCAAACAACTATCCACCCTTCTTTAAGCAACCGATTCCAGCGGCGGTTATCCCAACTATAGGAATAACTACCAGCTTCGAAATCTTTTTTTGTAAACATATCTATGCAATCCAGATAAATTAAAAGTTCTAAATCAGCATCATTAAGGTTGTTGTTTCTGCAAGCCCATTTACGTATTATACGATAATGTTTAAACAGATTCATATCCTTAAGATCGTCTGCGTTTAGCTTTTTCATAAAACAACAACTACATCCTGCGCTTTAATTACATGATACGTTTGTTTGTTTATTTCTATTTTATGCCCTGCATGCCTATCAAAAAAAATTTGATCTTTTTCTTTTAACCCTTCTACTTGCTCTCCCAGTGATAACACTGTGGCTTCTGTATAACGGATATCGTCACGTTGGTTTTCTGCAAGAAGTAAACCACCTTTAGTAGTAGTTGTACCTTCTTTTTTCTTTTCTATTATTATATTTCTACCTATCGCTTTCATCAATTCTTAAATTATTGATTACACAATCAGTTGATAATATTGTAGTTGCTACTGAAGCTGCGTTCTGAAGAGCGCTTTTGGTAACTAGTAAAGGATCAATAATACCTGCTTTAATCATACTTACCATTTTTCCTGTAACCACATTTAATCCCCGTCCTTTAGCTTTTGGTAATTCCGCTTCCGTTATACCAGCATTGTCTAATATAGTCTTAAAAGGCGCCTTAATGGCTTCTAGGAGCACTTGCTCACCTTTTGATTTACTTACTATACTTGTTGATGCATTTAATAAAGCAATTCCACCTCCAGGCACTATACCTTCTTTAATCGCAGCTTTTGTAGCACAAATAGCGTCTTCAACTCTATCTGTTTTTTCTTTTAATTCGATATCAGAATTAGCACCTACTTTTACAATAGCTATTCTAGCCGCAAGCATTGCTAATCTTTTTTCTAATTTAATTACTTTATGAGCCGGATTGTCTTTTAACAATTCTTTTTTTAATTCAGCTATAATGTTTAAAACTTCTTCTGTAGGTTCATTAAATTGCAATATAGTCTCTTGGTGCGTTGTAACGCTTTTTAAACAAAAGCCTAAATGCTCAACTTGAATTAAATCTAAATCATCACCCAAGTCTTCATTTATAATAGTAGCTCCAGTTAATAAAGCTAAATCATCAAGCATTTCTTTTTTGTTTATGCCATAAGTAGGAGCATTAATAACATTTACTTTAATGTTTCCTTTCTTTTTATTCATAGCTAAAGCAGATAAAACACCTTGTTCTAAATCGCCGATAATCAGCAAAGGTTTGTTGTTTTTTATTACGTACTCTAGCACTGTTTGAATTTGTCTAATTGTATCAATTGGTGATTCAACTAGTAATACTAATGCATTTTCTAATTCTGCTGATTTGTTTTGCGTGTTTGTTATGAAATGAGAATTTGTAATTCCTTTATCATATTGAACACCATCTACAATCTCAACACTTGTTTTTCCGTCAGCTGATGTTTCCATCATTACGATCCCCGTGTTATCTACGGATCTAAAAGCATCGGCTATAATTTTCCCTAGCTTTGGATCGTTGTTTGTTGATATGGTTGCTATTTGATCAATCATATCTCCTTCAACCGGCACTGATACAGATTCTAAGTATTTAATTACTTTTTCTGTAGCTGCATTAATACCCTCTTTCAACTCTCTTGAGTTTGTTTTATCCGCAACCTTATAAGCTTCGGTTAATATTGAGTGAGCTAAGACAGTTGCAGTAGTTGTACCATCACCGGCTTCTCTCACCGTTTTTCTTGCTGCTTCCTTTAAAAGTGTAGCGCCCATGTTTTCTACGGGGTCTCGCAAGATTATTGAATCTGCCACTGTAACACCATCTTTTGTAATAATGGGGTTTCCAGTATGATCTTCTAACATCACACATTTACCGCTAGCCCCAAGTGTGGAGCTAACAGCTTTTGTGAGTTTTTCTATTCCTTTAAATACATTAACTCTGGCTTCTTCGCCGAAGTTAAGGTTTTTGACAATTGCGTCCATATTTGATTTGATTTAATTAAAGTGATTTGGTTATTTAAAGGTTTTTACTACTTTTGGTCCGTTTAGAAATTCAACTTTCTTTGAGTAGTGTTCCACGGAACTATCTATTGCTTGTTCAGCACCTTCAATAGTTTCGCGTCTGGTTACGTCAATCCATTTTTCGCAGCATGTGTCTTTTTCTGGATCACATTCACAATTTGGATCTTTGTATTCGGTTTGATAAAAACCGTTTGGTAATTGTACAATACGCCAATTTGATTTATCAGCTACGTGCTTCCAAAGGTTTAAGGTTTCTTGTGTTAATTGTGGTTGACTAGACCACGAATTAGTCTGGTAAAAAAGTGTCATGGTTTTGGTTTAAGTTTGACATTGGTTTTATGCTTTATAGCATATTCCTATTATTACCTGTTTTACCTAATATTTACCTACCCTGCCGGTGGTGGTGTAGGGTTTTGCCATGTAAAATACAAGTCTTCATTTACCGGTGCAATTTCGATAGCTATAGTTGCTGCTATGCCAGCTTGCATCGCAGGTACATCTAACGATCCTTCCAACCATCCAATAACTACAGCTTCAAAAGCTTCAGTATTTTCGTAAGGTACAAAAGGCTCGCCTGCTACATACGTATAACTTTGTGTTCCAATTTGTGTTGATGAATAAGTTTTGCCTCCAGACTCTTCAGAACCTGTGTATCTGTAATGCACGGTGTATATTACATTGTCTTCACCTTCTGCCTCAATGTGAGCGTTCATTTGTGGGATGTCCCATTTGTAAGTAATTGCCATTGTTTATTGTTTATTGTTTATTTATTTTAAGGATTACATGCCGTTGTACCGGATGTTAATACCCCGCTTGAATTTGTAGTATATGTTCCGGATGCGCTAATTCCTGTTGTAATATAATAAGGACGGTTTCCGCTCCCCAAAGTTGTTGTGCATGAAGAATCCGTGTAAACGGTATCCCCTACGCTAGGAGCGTTGCCTGACCCATTGTGATAATAAGTGGCATTTTGTTGAGCAGCAGTGCCATCACACCCATTTCTAAAACTGAAAGAACTTGTTAAAAAAGCAACGCAAGTTATTGCTCCATAATTTCTAAAGTTTAATAATTGATTTTTACTTCCTTCATAAGAAGAATCAAATTTTGAGGCTACAGCGTCTGCAAAGCAATCTACTAAATCATCAGTTGTTGGATTTACTTCATTTACAACATTTTGAAGCGTAAATGTAGTTGTATCTGGAACTGCCATTATAAGCCAGCTTTTTCAAGCCTTGCTTCTAGCTCAGCAATTTTTGATATAAGTAAATCTATATATGCTACAGACTTTAATCCGTCTTTATCTGTTCTTACAAACTCAGGATTTGTTTTTTCTAACTCTTGCGCTATAACTCCTGATCTTTTTACACCAGGCTCAGATATTAATTCAAAGTTTTTCCAATTAACATCTATGTGTTTAGCGTCTATCTTTTTTATATTATCTTTTAATGTTTTATCAGAAGACAGTATAAAGTTTGTAGCGGTAGCTGATCCAGCCATAACTATACTACCACCAGGATTAATAGTCATTGCAGGGCTAGAAGTATTGTCAGTATAAAACTTAAATGAAGTTGTATCATCTTCTGTTGCTATACTTTCTATTCTACCTTGAACTCCTCCGCCACCAGCTCCGTTTTCAAATGATATTATAGCCGCTACCGAATCTCCATCCGATACACTGGTATTCAACCTCAAAGTTACCGGTTGATCATTATTATTAAATATTTCAAGTTGAGTAGCTGGACTTGTCGTCCCAATACCAACGTTGCCGCCATTGAATTGAAAATTTCCTGAACTAGCTGACAGGTTAAAACTATATCCACTTGAATCCCAATATTGCTGATGTTTTACGGTTCCATTAGCTTTATTTATTAATGCCCCCGATAAATCAGTTCTTGATGAATTTACAGATAGACTAAACGTGTTTGCTGATATACTTGTTGGTGCTGTATCTCCAATACCAACGTTGCCGCCTTGTGAAATAGTGAACCTATTTGTCATTGTGGCTGTTGCTCCAGCGCTACCACTTGGTGCATTTAAAAAGTTAAATTTACCATCTCGCATATCCACTAAACCACTTTCGTTAGTTCTTATGTATCTATATACGCTACCGTCATTATAAACGTTTTGAGCTATAAATAAAGCGGAGCCAGTACTACTTGTTATGTTACTAAAAAATCCATTATCTGCTCCAAGTTTTAAAACTGCATAACCACTCCAAGAATTTTCAAAAGTAGTAGCTCCAATCCCAACCTGTCCATTTGCTTTAATAGTTAATTTAGTACTACCGCTAGTTAAAAAATAATGGTCTGACACTGCACTATACGTTAATGAGGCAGATCCTTTTATACCATAATCACCACCATTAAATTTTAAATAACCACCTGTAATATCTAATTTTTCATCAGGAGTAGTCGTTCCGATACCAACGTTACCGTTAGCAATAATACGCATTTTTTCTGAACCTCCTGTATCAAATCGTAATATAGGAGCATTTAAACTTAAATAACCATAATTCCCACCGCCTTTTATTTCATAATCAGTGTTAGCAGTTCCAAAAAATAATTGTCCTTTATTACTTGCTTCTGCTATATACAAATCACCAGTTAAAGGAAAACCTGAACCAGCTGAAAGTGGTAAATAAGGACCACCTGGCAAACCTCCGCCAGTATTATCTGCTGTAATATTACCTGAAGCATCTGTTTTAAGATAACCTGCGCTGTAAGCGTTAAGTTTAACAGCTCCAGCGTTGTTAATAACCATCCTGGTAGTAGGTCCTGATGCTCCAACTGGAGTAGTTCCAATTTCTATTCTTCCTGGCATATCTCCTGCTGCAGGAGTTCCATCTACATCAACTTGAATATTTGCCATCCTTCTATAATCAGAACCATCATAACCATACCAACCCATTGCACCAACTGTTTCTTGTGCTTGTACTATTGTTGGCGATGCTCCTGTTCCATTTGATTTTCCTAATCCAAAAAAGGAGTAATTACCTACGGTGCTACTATGTGTAAAAACTTGAGCAGCTGCAAAAGTATCATTTTCAACATTTAAATCTCCTGTTCCATAATTATTATTAAAAGATGGTGTTGTTGTCCCTATACAAACATCACCAGTTCCAAGAATAGTCATTCTATCACTTCCTGATGTTCGAAATTTCATATCGTTAGTGCTTCTAAAAATACGCATATTACCATCAACAAACTGGATTTCATTGTTAACAAGTACTGTTCCTTGAACTTCTAGTTTAACTCCAGGGGTGGTCGTTCCAATACCAACGTTGCCTGTGCCAAGTATTATCATTTTAGTAGAAATAGTTCCTACACCTGTTTGGAATTGAAGTTGTCCCATATAAGGGCTAGCTTCTGTTTCACAAACTATAGCTCCTCTATTAAATAAATCACTAGCGCCACCACCGTCGCTAAATAATATTCTTGTTTTATTAGCTACAGCGCCATTATTATTATCTAATCTTAACTCACCGCCAACACCTCCATTTAACGACTTGTATATATGTAGTTTTGATTGAGGACTTGTTGTCCCGATTCCTACGTTGCCTGAAGATTGTACATTAAAAAAGTTACCTGCAGTTCCACCAAAAGATGTTACATTAACAAGGTTTGCTGTTTGCCCATTTTTTGAAAGGATTGACAAAGGTATATGTGATGCGGCTGAAGGATTAATTTCTAAAACTCCAGTTCCACTAAACCCGTAGCCGCTATTAATTTGAAATCCGTTATCACTAATTGCTCCACCGCCTCCTGATATTACAAGTTTAGCTCCAGGACTAGTCGTCCCGATACCCATTCTTCCAGAAGTGTCAATACGAGCTTTTTCACCACCATTAATTTGAAAAGCTATAGGCACATTTGATCCTGCTCCAAAACGAGCTAACCCTCCGTTTGCGAAAAATAAAGCTTCTGTTGTGCCATCTGAGGATGAAATTATCGGCGTTGCATCCAATACTGATAGTTTTCTACCAGGACTAGTCGTTCCGATACCAAAATTACCTTCATTTGCATTAACATAAGAATTACCTGAATCAGGAAATCTCCAATCAACACCTGAATTTTGAATACCTCTATTAAATTGTATTCTGTTGTCAGCTTCGATAAAACTCATTTCACCCCAACCATTGTTGGCAGCGTTATACATTCTGTAAGCTTTTCCTGCTGAAACAGAAACATTACCTACAACAAATAATTTAGTGCCAGGGTTAGTCGTCCCAATACCAACGTTACCGGTGTTTATAATACGCATCCATTCAGTTGAACTTTGCTTAAATATAATAGGTGCGCTTGAACTGTTTACTGTAAAAGTTAAAGCCGCTCCAGTACTAAAATCAATACTCGCATTACCATTTGAACCGCCTGTTGTTCTTAATCTTATAAACTTAGAATCGTTTAAATACAAATCACCACTTAAAGGTTTTGTTGATCCAGCTGTTAATGGTAAGAAAGGACCACCAGCACCACCACCACTTGACACTGTTATATTACCTGAAGCGTCAGTTACTAAAGTACCTGCGCCGTAAGTATTAAATCTTATATTACTATCATCAGCAATTGTCATAGCAACATTGCTATTGCTTGATCCACTTGCTCTAACCCCAAGTCTTAATCCAAATCCATAATCACTACTTGTTGCGTTTGCTTTAGAAGCTTTTATATACGGTCCTTGACCAAGAATTGAACCACCTGTATCATATATACCAGAAAACATTATACTTCCACCAGCGTCAGCAGCGTATGAAGCATTAATATCAGTTACCTTTAGATTAACATTGTTGTTAGCTGGAACGCCTGTCAAACTGTGCGCTATTTCTAATTTAGCATCAGGATTAGTTTTATTAATACCAACGTTGCCCGCGGAAGTAATACGCATTCTTTCACTGTCAACAGTAAAAAATTTCATATTACTACCTAAAGATACCGCTATAATATCTAGATCGTCTCTATCAGATGAGTTTAATTGTATTTTTGCTCTATTTGTTCCGCTGTCAGTTAAATATAAATTATCTTCTACAGAAACGTCTCCTCCAAAAGTTCCTGTTGTAGCCACAATTAAGTTAGAATAACTTCTTAGTAATCCTAAAGTTTCTAATCCATCACCTACTCTAATAGCAGAATTTGCTGCTACTCTAGTTAATGCTATTCCATTTATATCTATACCGGTATCGGTTGTTGTAATAAAATTAGTTGCAGTTGCACTACTAGCTACAGTTAGGCTGCCTTTTACATCTTGATCCGCATAATATATTATAGCCATGTCTGTTTAGTTTATTAGTTGATTAAATTTAATTGAATTTTATTATCTCATTCTGTTTATTAGAACTATAACTCCACCTGAAGGGAAAGTACCAGTACCAGAAAGTGTAATTTGGTCTACTGTATTTCTTTCTACTCCCATATGGATTGTGTCTTTTGTAGTTTCATCATAAATTTGCACCATTACATCGAAACTAGCTAAACTATGAGTTATTGCGCCATAAGCAGTTATTGTTCCAGATACAAAAGTATTTAATTGTGAAAAGTCTTCAAGAGATACTTTAACGTTTTCATCTGCCGAATCGTCATTAACAACCAAATAGGAGTCATCATAATTAAGTTGAGCTTCGGTTCTTTGAGTTAGACCTGCAATATCTAATCCCACGACAACAGCTCCAGTTGTAGGTGTTACTGACATACCATCTAAATTAGCTGCGGTAGATGCTGAAACGCTTGTTACTGCGCTTGTGTTAGTATCAACCCAAGGTACGTTAACTACTAATTTATCACCTGAATCAACTTGAATCTTATATGTTCTAGCAGCAGTGGTACTTGAATTAGTAGCAGCAACTGATTGCACACCGTCGACGTTAGCGTCTAAGTTATTACCATTAAGACTTAAACCTACACCAGCGCCTCTTTGTGTGTTTGTGTTTGTTGGAGTAACAAAAGTTCCATCACCTCTTAAGAAAGTAGTAGAAGTTCCTCCAGCGGGAACTACGCCAAGTGTAGAGCCTCCACCGTATATATCAGAAGTAACAAATCCATTTGATGTTACACTAAATGTAGCAGAGTCAAATCCAGCCACACCTTTCTGCGTAGCAGCATCATTTGCTCCTTCGCCAGCAACATTTTGATCTTGTATAACTACTGTATATACTGATTCAGCGGGTGTAGAAGATGCTGCAATATTTTGATTAGCATATATTGTATCTCCAATTTCAAGTGTTGTTGTGTAGAAAGCAGTACCCCCTGTAGTTACTACAAAGAAATCCCCAAGATCTAAAGCAATGTTTGATGCTCCGTCTAAAGAACCATTACCAGCTCCTAAATCTGTTGTTAAACCAGTGGTTGCGTTATACCCTCCTTTAAATAAACCAATACCAGCTACTAATTCTTGAACTTGCCCTAAATTTACAGAATCATTTGTTGCAGTACCATTGGCTAAATTAGTTATTTTTTTACTATTGAAAGGCACGTTACTTGTAGGAATACCTAGTACGCTTAAAGGTATATCTACAAACTGAATACTTTTAACTTCGTCTCCGTCGCTGTCATCTTGAAAAAGTATTGCATCATCAGATTCTACACCAGTTCCATCGGTGGCATCTTTAATAATACCAGTTCCAGTATAATCTACACTTATTATTGGATCGACCGCTGTTCCAGTTTTTACTAAACCAGCTCCTGCACTAACACTTTTTACTGTTCCTTGAAATTGATCAGTAGAATTTACTGTTACAGCACCTGTTGCACCACTGACTGTTACATTAGTACCGGCTACAATACTTGTTACGCCTGAATTCGTTATTAATAATTTATTCGGAGTTCCTGATGAAACTGCTGTGGTAATTCCAGTGCCACCTTCAAAATCAGCTCTAAGTCCATCTGTTATATTTATAGCTGTTCCGCTATCGGCTTCTAAGCTCCAAGATGTATATGATCCTGAGGGTGTTGCCCACACATTGTCACCTCTTAAAAAGTTTGTGCCGGAAGGGGTTCCAGTTGCAGAAAGATCTGCTGTAACAACAACCGCTCCCGTTGAAGCAGCTTTTGGTGCTAAATCTATAAATGTACCGTCTGTAGTATCTACACTTGCTACACCAGACCCAGTTCCATCCATTTCAATCCAAGCAGTTCCGTTAAAGAAGTACATGGTTTTGTCACCTGCTGTTGTATCAAAATACATTTGCCCTTCAACAGACGCTCCCACTGCGGGCTGCGTAGCTAAGTTGTCAATGACCGGTAACTTAAGCTCATTTTTGTTCATTTCAATATCGGAACCTATCATTCCAATATTAGCGTAATAATTAATTGCCATAGTTTTTTGTTAGTTTAGTTTAAGATTGATGACCCTGCTATGTTGCTGTTAAAGTCTACTGTTATTGTTGTTGCGTTTGTGTATTCAACTGCGCCATATATTTCATCCCCTGCATTGTCTATCAATGTTACAGATGGTTCTGCCTTGCTTGTTGTATTGTTAATCACCCATTGATTGGATGCATTAAAATTTTGTTTTAAATTAACATCTCCCGATGCTATGTTGAAATCTATTACTGTATATATCGTACCTTCCTCCGCAATAATGCCATTGCCTCCAATAAAAGTTATGCCTGCTATGTAATAACTAGATGATTGGGGATCGACTACATACGTATCTAGTTTGTAATGCCCAAATTGACTTATTTGATTACCTTGCCCTATTAGTATATCAGTGCCTATCAAGTACTCAAGGAATTCAACAACACGTTGTCCATTGGTTTCGTTTCTTGAAATTCTTATTGAAGTTAAAGTATTAAAGTTAGATCCAGATCCACCGCCGCCGGTTTTAGATATTGTACCTAAACCGCCGTTTTGCGTGTCAGACCATTTAAATGACATCTGCCCTCCAATATTAACTTTACCATTTATATTAAGATAGTTCGCGACAGCTGAAGCAGTAAATTGCTTTGTCTGTCGGTTGCCTGCATTGGTTCCAATCCAAGCGTCATTGTCTGTTACATTAGTATCAAACGGATACGAACTTATTCTAGCCATGCGTTATTATATTACTTGATATCTTACTGTAATAGCAACCGTACCGCCGCCTACATTAGTTGCTGTATTTAAAGTATTAAAATATAAAGGTGCGCTTAATGTTGGTTTTGTAGCTTCTAGTCCAAATATCGATACTTCATTTCCATCTATATCTTCAAAATCCTGAGGCAATCTAGCTTGTATGTCTTTTAAAGTAAGAGCTGCTATTGTAGTTCTACTACTTAAAACTAAATCAGAGGTAAATGTAAAGACAGGAGTAGAAAATATAAAACTAGCACGCGCGGATACAACTTGTATGTACTTACCTGTTACCGCGGGCACTACTATAATGCCAGTAGCCGGCAAAGCTATCCATTCTGCGTTTGTCAATGTTTTTGTTACTTCTAAGAAGCCTCTTGAGACAAGGGCGGCCACATCTTCAATACCAAAGTTTCTGGTTGTAGGCTTTTCATTAGTACCTATCGCCGGTACAGATGTGCCTAGCAGTAGATCTCCTGATTTTGGTGTACCCATTGGGTAACTGTTTGCTATAGCCATTATACGTATTTTTTAAACATTAGTTTGTATAATAAGCTGTTCCATGCGTGTTGTAGTCTGTCTATAAATTTTTTCATGCTGATTGTGTTACTCTGTTAGTATATCGATTGTATATGCCCGTGCCACCGGCTCTATCTATAGCTCTTCCTTTTGCATCCATACCGTTTCTTGCTATGCCTAAGTCTGACATGCTACCGTCTGGATTAAAAAAGCCGTTCTTCTTAGCTAAAGCCATACCAAAACTAGCACTGCCTACCTGAGCCATCAATCTAGGGATCAATTCCCCGGTACCCATAAATGCTTGCGTTTCCATATGTATATATACTTACATATATAAGAGCATATTTACTTTACGAACCTATAGTGTGACAATAGCTTACTATTATTATACTTAAGTACCTAGCGTCGCACTGTAATTAAAAAAGTATTGCATATTACTGGCAGTTGGGTTGAATTTTACAAATTTTTGTTTTTTTTTACAGGAAAATCCAATTATTTTAGCCGTCCCCACCCACATTTTAATACGTTTTTCCTTATATATCGGCGTTTTTTTTATCACCTTTACCCCAGATATTTACGCTTTTCCCGTACGTTTACGAGTTTACAAGCATAATACGATCATCATTGGATAATATATATGTAATCAAGCAGACAATAAACTAAGACTAATTGTCGTATGACATATCGTCACTGACATTGTGTCATGACATAAGACATTAACTATAAATTAAACCAATAAACAATTATACACCTATAAACAAAAACTATTATGAGAAAATTCAAACACACATTACTACTAAGATTTACACAACTAAGAACATTTATTAAGAATATTGAAATACAAGGTTTAGACGAAACTACTTGGTAATACAAACTAAATACGAATACAAACGGATAATAATAATGTAACTAAAAATAACTATGCAATATATACTAACTTGTCAGAACGGCAAACAAATCGACATGACTTCTTACATAAATCTTCAATCAGAAAGTAAACTAACTAGACAAGATGTTGTTGACAGAATAGAATTCTACAAATCTACTAACTTAACAAAATCTTCTTCTTATAATCTTTTACAAAATATAATATTATAACTAATAAATGGTGACTATCCGAACCAGAGTAATACACAAACTGGATAGACAAGACATAATGGTTGATGTGAGTTCGATTCTCGCGATGTCTACTAAAATATAATACTATGACTGAAAAATTTAAAGATTACCCGGCTGATCAAATTAAAGCCAAACTAAAACGAGTTGATGAGTTCGAAGCAAAGTACGGGCCTAAAGCTACAAGTAAATCTTGGCGTAAATGGTGTACTGACTACAGCTACAGAAAACAAGAATGGCAATTTAGACAAAACTTTGCTAATACAATAATGCAAAATCAAACAACTTACTAATGGAAGTAATGATATTAAACGGTGAAAGATACCTCATCAATACACAAACTCACGACGGCGGCGACCATCAATGTGACTATTTAATAAAACAATTTCCAGATGACGTTGAAATTGACTGGGATGAAGTGAAGCATTCAGATTTTACAAACAAAATACGATTGTAACTGGATAATATAAATGTAACTAAAAAATAATACTATGAAAAACTTTAAAAAAATTAACTCAACAACAATTATGCTTGACAGCAAAAAGTATAAAGGCTATACTGTTGGCGACTTACCTAAAAGATTTGCATTCATTTACAATGAAGACAATGACCAAGACGGCATAACTGAATTCTTCAACTACCAAGGCTTAACTTATGTTGAACATAACCCTTCAATCTGGTCTTATGTCTAATCCAACTAATATGAAAGAATTGTGCGATTATGCAAAACAAGCACAAAAAAACCGTGGTCGCGAGCATAGGCGTGCCCACTCCCATGAGAAGTGTAGCGGACTGACAGATATTGAGTACAATGCGGTGGTTACACGTCAAAAAAGTACTTTTGCCAAAGGCAAATCATATGCTTACACTGCTCGATGGAGAGCCTTTACAGAAACCCTTTAAACTACAACTATGAGTAAAATGAAACAACTAGACGAAATCGCAGAAGGAATTGCGGAAGTCACCAAAGAACTAATGTATGATTCAATTGACTGGCAACTGTCAGATTTTGAACAAGACGGTGATGACTACAACGCTATTCATTCTGAAGTAATGAGATTAGCAATTGAAAAAATGTATTTACAAACGTAATACGAAGCTAATTGGATAATAATAATGTAACAAATAAAAACAAATAAACTATGTATTGTAAATGCGGTGAAAATGTACATCCTGTACGACTTGAATTAGGCTATAACACTTGTATGCCTTGTAGTACAACCCAAACCTATTCATATGTTCCTATAATCGAACATAAAACCGGAAATACAATACAAATTGTCAGCCAAGAAGTAAGTGCATCTGTGCATCGTGCTTGGCGACGTAAATAACCGGGGGTGACTTGGTATTGACGTGATAGAAAGCCTATATGGAACTATTGCGGAAGACAGTTCGAATCTGTCCACCTCCACTGAAAAATTACAAACAGAATACGACAACTAACGGATAATATAAACGTAACTAATAAATAACTATGACAAAAACACTTTACGAAAGAATGAAACCAGAATTTAAAACAACTTTAGCTAAAAAATATGCTGACAGACCACATTCACACGAAGCTTTAATCAGAATGCTTAGCGATGAACACTATTATACTGCAATTCCCTACGGCGATGCGTTTGATATCATGGCTTCTTGCGATATAGATTTTCTAGGCGAAGCATTTAAGCAATCAAAATGATTATGTGTGAATGGGCGCTTGCAGATATTAAGAATAGAGCAAGCAGTAAAGCTTTTGCTAAAGTTACAATACTAAAATTAGATATTGAAGACTATAAGCGAAGCTTAAAACAAGGAACTTACGGCGGAATTACTTACGAAGAAGCTGAACAAGTACTTGATGGCTACAAAACAGAGCTAAAAGTATGGAATTTTATAGCAGAATTAATAGAAAAACAAAGATAATGAAAGAAAAACTAATAACAGACGAGCTTATTGAAGCTAAAATGATAAGCTATGGCTTTGGCGAAACAGATTCTCACGATGAAGAATATGTAAGAAAACTAATACTTGAGCATTACGACGCTGAGCTAACTGATCAGTGGCAAAAAAATTGCGATTACTATATTTACGAAGAATCTACAGCCGATGGCTACAGCGTATTTGTAGCTTGCTACGACACTAGCTCTATAAGTGTAAACGAAGACATACATTATTACGACAGTGATCTTAGCGGCAAGCTTGAAAATGCAATTAGAGACGGCGGTGAAATATACGTTGACGACTATCATCAAGACTTTATTGATGACGCTATGCAAGAATTATATTTATATTTAGCCGAAAGATTTCACCAGCAAGCAATTGACGAGCTTGAAGATGAAGGCTACAAACAAAATACGGCGGTAGCTGGATAATATATATACAAATAGCGCTGTAGAGCAGATGGTCAGCTCGCTAGGCTCATAATCTAGAGGTCGCAGGTTCGAATCCTGCCGGCGCAACTAACTTTAAATACAATAACTTATGAACAAATTAATTTTACCGTTTCAAACTGTAGAAGTTAACTCTACGGCAATTTCAACTGCTCAATATGAGTACAATGACTACAGATTGACACTAACATTTAATAATGGCACAGCCTATAACTACAATGATGTACCAAACTTCGTATTCGAAGGCTTAAGAACATCTGCGTCTAAAGGCAAATTCATTAACAAACACATTTTATCCTCTTATAAATTCAAAAGAGCATAAATGACTGAAAACGAAATGAATAGAATAGCTGAAATGGTGGTCGATAAAATTATTGCCCGCCAAAAAGCTCATGACGAAGAGTTTAAAGCTGAAATACAAAGTATGGTTGATGATGACGCTGAAATTGAATTTGGTACAATTACTGAAGACGAAATTATGGCTGACGAAATAATTAAACTTAACAACAGGCTTTCGCAACTCGAAGAAAACGAAGACTACGAAGCGGCTAGAATAGTTGCTAACAAAATTAAACACTTAAAAAACAAATACAATTTATGATTAAACCAATGCTAGCACAAAAAGTTAATACAAAACCTATTGACTGGACTAACAAAGTCTTTGTGCAACCTAAGCTTGACGGTGTACGCTGTATCTTTACTAAAGACGGCGCTTACTCACGTAATCACAAGCAATTCAAAAATGTTGACCACCTGCAAGATGATTTACAAGATTTCTTTAAAAAGTTTCCTGATATTGTTCTTGACGGCGAGCTGTATAATCACGCTTTAAAGCAAGATTTCGAAAAGATTATATCATTAGTCAGAAAGCAAAAACCGACTGACGAGGATCGCTCTGAAGCATCTAATCTTGTACAGTATCACGTATATGATGTCATCACAGATTTAAATCCTACGTATGAAACTAGATACAACATGCTAGCAACCACTCTACCTATAGCTAAGTCAATGACTCTAATTAAAAATACTGTTGTTGAAAGCTTAGACGAAGCTAAGATGTTACACGCTGTGCATTTAGCTCAAGGCTACGAAGGCTCAATGCTAAGACTTAATGCTTTTTACGAACAAAAACGTTCTTACAATTTACAAAAATTCAAAGACTTTGTAGATACCGAAGCAACCATAGTTGGCTATGAAGCTGGTAAAGGCAAATTTGATGGCCTTATCGGCAAATTCTTAATGCAAGATGATGACGGTAACAAGTTCGGTTGCCCTATCGGCAAAGGCTATAACTTTACAGCTAGACGAAATATACTAGATAACATTCATGACTTCATGGGTCAACGTGCTACATTTACTTATTTTCAGCGCACGAAAGCCGGTAGTTACAGACACCCTTTATTTAAAACCCTTAGAAACTATGAGTAAACTAATATGGAAGTTGTATAACAACAACATGATCAGTGAAGAAGTTGTACACCAGCTTCTTGATTGTCATTATAACAGAATTAATAACAAATAGCGACGATAGCTATTATAATATAATAATAACAGGCTTATGTCATACGAAAGAAACCTTGATTATTTAGTCAAGAGACGTATTATATACCGTAGAGCTCCAATTGAAGACGAACCAACAGAAGTTTTTGATTGGGGTAATTACTACGAAAATGGTACACACGAATGCTACGAATTGTTTCGAAGCAAAGCTAAAATAACAACTTTTAAGTCACTTAAATGGCACATGTATGTGTTATGGTATTTAAATCCACAAGTAGACCCAGATGAGTTTGAAGGCTTAGTTAAGTATATATGTAATAAACGAACAGGCTTTATTACATTTACACCTAGCTCCGCGGTAATTAATTCTATAATTTATGATGTTAGCATGATGGATTTAGAAAAACCACCACCAAACAAATTGCGTAAAATTATATTTAAAGAATTTAGCGGTTTAACAACTGAAGAAAAATTTAAAATAGTGGGCCAAATGGTTGGTCGATCAAAATCAGTTACAGAATCTGATATATATCAATGTATGTTAGATCTGCATGATGAAAACAGATTTATAACTATATTAGGCTTAGCTAGAATATTAAGTTGTTCGCCACGCACAATACATCGAAATATGAGCATGGAACTTAAAAAAGAAAAAGAACTTTTAAATAAAGAAATATGAAAAAGTACAATGTACAAAACTATATAAGATACAAAGAAGATCTTAAAGCATCTATGCCTCCTGATAAGTTTTATGATTATTACACTAGAGATCAACTTATTATTAAATTCATGCCTCTTGTTGAAAATTTAGCACGTAAGTTTTCAACTACACAACAAGCATCTGGCGTATTAAGTATAAATGATTTGCTACAAATTGGCAATGAAGGCTTAATTAAAGCTGTAGATAAACTAGATTGGGATTTATTAATTGATTCAGATGATATTGAAAAAACTTTAAAAAGCTTTTTTAGCAAAAGAATTAAAGGCAATATCAGGCGTAGAATTGACATGATGCGAGGCGATATAAGAATACCAGAACACAAGCTGACTGAAATACGTAATAACCCTAAAGATAAAATTATGGTTGCTATGTTTTTTAACAGCGTGTTTTTAAGTATTGATGCCCAAGTTACAAATGACGATGACGAAAACATGATGCATCAAGTTGAAGATAAATCAGAGCCTTATAATATACAGCTAATGAATGTATATCTTAAAGGCTTAATGCAAAAATACTTAACAGGTAATGAATACGAAGTGCTGAGATTATCATACGGTTTAGATTGTGATAAACATTCAGCTAAAGAAATTGCAAGCATCTTAGATATTAAAGGTGTTAGCTCTTATGTAAGAATATCAGAGCTTAAAAAACAAGCAGTACAAAAGCTGATTGACAACGTTGATCATTCTCAAGTACTTGATATCCTATAGTTTAACCACGTAAAACAAAAACACAATGCGTAATTATATTAATAACAAACCACATACCATATGACCTTAAATGAGAAACTGGCAACAATCCAGACAAAATTTAAATCGAAGAAAAGTAGATTTAATTCATTCGGCAAATACAACTTCAGATCAGCCGAAGACATCCTAGAAGCAACAAAACCTTATCTCTTAGAGTTAGGAGTTAGCGTAACAATTAACGAACGTTTAATTGAAAG
>Ga0308011_10000058_pt1 | contig 57594 bp, 92 predicted proteins | sample Neamet177_FD_203144 | JGI IMG/M metagenome (GOLD analysis project Ga0308011, IMG submission 203144) | Marine microbial communities from water near the shore, Antarctic Ocean - #177 | ecosystem: Environmental > Aquatic > Marine > Unclassified | place: Southern Ocean | collected 2014-07-25 | reverse complement strand
AGAACTTAAGTTCAAGCGACACAATTGATTACATACTCGCTTTAGGAACAATAGGAAATAGCACAGTGCCCACAGATGGTTCTGTGACTAGTGCAAAGCTTTCTGCTACGTTAGGTAGAGGAACAGCACCTATAAGAGTGAATACGAACAGTCTTACAACGAATCAAACAATAGCATCAGGTGAGAATGCTGGAGTGTTTGGTCCGTTTTCAATCCCAGCAAATGTGACACTCACAGTCAACGGAACTTTTACGGTGGTATAATATGAGTATTTTATTTGTGGATAGTATCCAACCAAAAACTACTGGCGGAAATGTAACGATTACAAATCAAGCAAATGCTGCAAAGGTGTTGCAAGTAGTAAACTTTCAAACTGGTACTGTAGCTTCTGGAACTACAACTATGACATTAGATAATACCATTCCCCAACAAACTGAGGGCAATGAGTTTATGACATTAGCTATAACACCGACTAGCTCTAGCAATAAATTATTAATAGAGGTTTCTATACAATTAGATAAAAACAATGCAAACACTTATATGGTAGCCTTGTTTCAAGACAGTACAGCCAATGCTTTAGCAGGGATATTTACTGGTGGCAGGGGTTCAGGACAAAGCGAGTATAATAGTTTTAAACATTTTATGACAGCAGGTACAACTTCAGCAACAACATTTAAAGTTAGAGCTGGAAGTGATGGTTCAGGGACAATAACTTTTAATGGTAGAGGTGGTGGAGCAATGTTTGGTGGTGTGTCTGTATCATCAATTACAATTACGGAGATAGGAGCGTAACATGACAAGTATATTAAAAGTAGACAACATAAAAGACTCCGCAAACAATCAGGCAATCTCTATTAGTAGTGGCGTAGCTACGTTTACTAAAGTACCTGTAAACGCTGGTGGTGGTAAAGTGTTACAAGTAAAAAATGTAGCTAAAACAGTTGTGCAGGTTTGTCCAACTGACATGCCCTATGATAATACTATACCACAAAAAACAGAAGGTGATGAAATATTCTCTTTGGCTTTTACACCAACAAGTGCATCTAGTAAATTACATATTCATATATTTGGTATGGTTGCTTCGTCTAATGTTGCTCATGCAATCTTAGCTTTATTTCAAGATAGCACAACAAATGCTATAGCAGCTCAAGGAGGGCTAGAGTCAAATGCGACTGAACCTCATAGTATGAGTTTTGTTCATGTTATGACTGCTGGCACAACTAGCGAAACAACTTTTAAAGTAAGATTAGGTACAGAATCTGGAGACTCTGTTCTTAATGGTCAGGGTAATGGACCTCAACGCCTTGGTGGTGTGGCTACTTCAGGTATGATAATAACAGAAATAGGAGCATAGCATGGCACTAACAAAATTAAATTACACAGGTCAGGGCACTATCCCTATTGCCAGTATACCTACAATCATAGGTGCTAAGATGCCTGTTGGTAGTGTTATACAAACAGTTTCGTCTCAATTGCAATCATCAAATACCACGCCAAATACAAGCTTTGCTGATGTTAATGGAACATCTATATCTATAACACCATCAAGCACATCAAGTAAGATTTATATTACTTGGAATTGTGGTGGTATGGCTAATAATACAAATAATGCTATTAAATTTAAAATATTTCGAGGCTCAACAGAAGTAAGGTTTATACCTAGATATGGTTATAGTACAAATACTAATGGTTCGGTTTGGGTCCCATGTCCAATAGCTATTCAATATTTAGACTCACCTTCAACTGCTTCTTCAGTAACATATAAATTGCAATGTGCAACTCAAAATGATGGAGATTTTAGAATCAATGATGAGCCTGATGCAAAAGATTCTATGGTTGTAATAGCTATGGAGATTAAAGGCTAATGTTTAAACTGTAACTTGTATAAATAGAATTATAATCCATTGGGGAGAGTGAACCGATGCCTACAGCACAACAAAAAGATTTCGTTGTTAAGAACGGAATTATAGTAAATCAAAACATTACGATTAATGGCAAAGCGCACGACCGAATACTTGATTCGGCCGACGTGTTAATTGTATCTCCACTCGGTGATCCAGCTGGAACGGCTGTAGCATTAGCAATAGCGTTAGGATAACATATGGCAAACTTATTTAAACTACAAACAAAAAAAAATATTGGAATTGCTGATTCTGCCGTATATACATGTCCAAGTAATACTGCTACAACAATAATAGGATTAAACCTTTCTAACAAAACATCTTCTGCAATCACTGCCGATGTCACATTATTAAATAATGGTGGAGATAGTTGTTTCTTAGTTAAAGATGCTCCAATACCAATTGGAAGTTCATTAGTTGCAGTAGGTGGAGATCAAAAAGTTGTTATGAATGCTGCAGATATTATTAAAGTAAGTTCAAGTACAGCAGCTTCCGTCGACGTAATATTAAGTATTTTGGAGATTACATAATGGCTGGGATACTGAGTGTATCACAAATTCAAGGACTAGCAACTTCTTCTACACCTACAACTGTACAGATTGCGAGTGGACATGTATTAAATGCACCCGGGCATGCAATTCAAGTTGTTCATGCAACAGCAACAAGTGCAGTATCACAGAGTGGTAGTACCACAACATTTGCTGATACAGGTTTATCTGCTTCGATTACACCAAGTTCATCTAGTAGTAAAATACTCGTAACTGGTTATCTATCATTTTATGCAGCTGGGGGGAGTAATGGAAGTATGCAATTTAACTTTGCAGTTTGTGATGGCAGTAATAATATTTTAGATGGCACTAGTGCTGACAATGAAGGTTATAGAATTAATGAAGCATATGCCATGGCATTTAAACATCCAATTAATTTTTTACATTCACCTAATACAACGAGTTCGTTTACTTATAAAATGAGAATGAATGCAAAACTTTCTAATAATTCTGCGGTTTTACACTGTCAAAAAGGTGGCACTGGTAACAATATTAGCAGAATTACTTTAATGGAGATCGCAGGATGAGCCGTGTAGTCGTAAATGAGATCGAGGCTAAAATTGGTAGTGATATTACATTTAACGATACTGTTAAGATTGACACTATTAAAGGTAAGACGACTGCAGATGTAATTAATGTTCAAACAGGTAGTGTGACATCAGTTTTACAATTAGGAATTGCATCTCATGCTTTACACTTTAACCACAAAACACCTGCTATAATAAAATCATGGAATTTAAGTAGTGTAGCAGATGATGCAGCAGGAGAATATACAGTAACAATAACAACAGCTTATTCTGATATAAATTATATAATGACTAATTCAAATAATTTTGATGCTAATGGCCAAGGTGATGCAGCAGGTGGTCAATTACATTCTGATAACTCATCTGGAAATGAAGTAGCACCCACAACAACTGCATATAAAGTTAGAACAGATAAAAGTGGTACAGCTACTGGTGATTTAAAGTATGGTTACACCACAATACATGGAGACATTGCATAATGGCGTACTTAGGATCAAATGCAAATCAAACTGTAGAGCTAAGAAATACAAGATTTAGATTTACTGCAACCGAAGGACAAGCATCTTTCAGCGGGAATGATGCAAATGGTGTATCGTTATCTGCAATTGATAGCGCAAGTCATGTATATTTAAATGGAGCTAAATTATCTCCTGATGGTGACTTTACAACTAATGGCACTAATGTAGTATTAGCATCAGCAGCTTATCTTAATGACATTATAGAAATTGTTGAGGTTTCACAAGTTACAGTTACTGACGTAGGAGGAGCTGCTAAAAGATCTGGTGATATCTTTACAGGCGGAGTTACTGCTCCAACGATAACACTTAATAATTCCGCTCAACCTACAGGAAGTCAGGCTATTAAATATAGTAATGCACCATGGTTGGGGAGTAATTCAATAATACGAACAAACGCAAATAATATAGCCGAAAATATTTTAATTGATTCTGCAACAAACGGTATGAGCGCAGGTCCAGTACAAATTGATTCTGGTTTTACAGTAACAGTTAATGGTGAATGGAGTATAGTGTGAGTACGTTAAAGACAAATACAATACAGGCAGCGACTGGAACCACTGTGAGTCTTGCATCAGGTCATACTCCATCGGGATTTGTACCAGCTGGAGGAATTTTGCAAGTTAAACAATCAATAAGCGCTACAGCTAGTTCCGCTTTTAACAGCCGAACTTTTACAGATATTCCAGGAATGTCTGTCTCAATTACACCAAGTTCAACATCATCAAAGATACTCGTTAGTACATCATTGTCTTGGGGAAGCGCTGCAAATCCTTATGGAGGAGTAAGAATATTAAGAGATAGTAGTAATATAGCGATTGGTCCTAACACATCTTCTGGAGATACAAGAGCCACTTTTGGTTTACAAGGAGTAGATAATGCGTATCGATTAATGTGTGATAATTTTCAACTTTTAGATACAGCAGTTAGTACAACAAGTGCAGTTACTTACAAGTTACAGTGGAGCACAGGCGTAGTTCTATATTTAAATAGAGTAAATACTTTGCAATCAGGCAATGCAAATACAGTAAGTGGTGTATCAACAATAACTGTAATGGAGATTGCAGGATGACAACTAAGTTAAGAGCAGCAAGTTTTCAAGATAATGCAATAACTACAGCCAAGATAGCTGCAAATGCAGTTACTTCTGCTAAAATACCTGCAAATGCGATAGGTAATTCAGAGTTAGATCTAACTGCGGATTATGCTTTGACTGGAACTGTAAGTGGTGCTGGTGGTGGAAATATGGAATTGGTATCTAAAGTCACTAGTGTTACAACAGATTTAACTGCATTAGTTATATCTTTACCAGAAACAACAGACTTTGAATATCTTAAATTAATCATAAACTTAAAATCAGAAACAGGAACTAGTGGTAGGTGGAAAATGGTTGTTAGAAACACAGCGGACAATGCTTTTGATACTGGTAGCACAGACTACAGATATATGTATACATACAACTACAATAATGGTAGTGGTGCAGGAAATGCTCAAAAAGGTGACGTAAATGGTGCATCTTATATTGAATTTAACGAAGCAAACGCGGGAGATGGTTCTGATGATTTTGAAACTTTTCATTTAGTTTTAGATATGTATCACACAGTAGGCACATCTAAATTTCCAAGATTTAATTGGCAACATGGTATGGAAAAAAGACATAATGATGCATATACTTACAATTCTACTGGTTCTGCAATGTGTAGTACAGCTATAGGATTAGATCAAATAAAACTAAATAAAAATGACGGATCTGAATTTACTAATCAAGGATATACTTTATATAAGGTGATAAAATAATATGGCATATCTAGGTAGAGCACCAAACATTGGAGAGTTTAAGAAAGTAGATGTTACGTCTTGGGCGTTTAATGCATCTTCTATTTCCTTTCCACTAGGACACCAAGTTGGTGATGTTAATCAACTTATAGTGTCATTAAATGGTGTTATACAAGAACCAACTTCAGATTTTGTATTACAAGCAGGTGGTAACAATTTAGTATTTACTACAGCACCAGATTCAGGTGATTCATGTTTTGCAATATCAATTGGTGGTAATGCTGGTGATGCAGTAGGAACAGGAAGTATTACTGCAGATAAGCTAGCAGCAAATTTAAAAACATTTGACGAATTTACAAGAATATTTCTTGGAGAATCAGATAGTTGTACATTATCATTTACGCCATCAGCAAAAGGCGCTTTATTAGTTTCAATAGATGGCGTAATACAAGCACAGTCTAACTTTACTCTAAGCAGTAACACTATATCGTTTGATTCAGCACTTGATTCTAATTCAGTATTAAGAGTTGTAGATCTTGGAATTAAGAGTGCAGTATTTGTACCAGTCGATGGATCAGTAACATCGGGTAAACTTGCAGATGCATCTGTAAAAGTTTCAAATCTAGATTCATCAATAGTAATAAATAATGTACCAATACGAGTTAACACACAAAATATTATAAGTAGTATTACAGTGGATTCGGGAAAGAACGCATCGGTGATAGGACCAATAACAATAGACTCAGGTGTTAACATAACAGTTAACGGAAACTTTACGGTGATATAATGGCAGGAATACTAGGACTTACAGAATTACAACATCAAAACGGAACAAGTGCTATGACTGTTAGTAGTGGTGGTAATTTAACTATAAAAACAGGTACAACTACTGTACAAGGCGAAGGAAATGCCACAACTAATTTACAACAAGGATTAATTAAAGCGTGGAACAGGTTAGATGGAGATGCAAGTACATTGACTACTAATGATTCATTTGGTATTAGTGGGATTGTAGATATTGGAGTAGCTCGTTACACTTCAACATTCACAAATACAATGGCCAACGCACATTATTCAATAAGTGTTACTGGTGATATAGGATCTAGTGGTAGATATATGGGTATTACTAAAGGTACTTCAGATACATCAAAAGTTAATACTGTTATTTATGCTAATAACGCTTCCTTTGCTGATAGTGACCCAACAATGTTACAAGTAGCAGGAGACCTAGCATAATGCCAATACAAAGAGCAAAGCCAAGATTAGTTGACTTAGATCAACTACCATTGACTTCAGTCACATCAGCAATGACAATAGCAAACTTACCTACAGGTAGTGTAGTGCAGACAATTACGGCCAAACACACTACACAAGTAACTAGCACTAGTGGCACTTTGATAGATACTGGATTAACTGGTACTATTACTCCAACTTCAGCTAGTAATAAAATATTAGTGACCGTTTTGCAAAATGGTGTTTACAAAGATGGTTCTGCTGCAGCAGGTTGTGAAATACAAATTTTTAGAGGTTCTACTTCTATATCTGCAATGGCAAAAAGAGCTGGAGGCGACAATGGAACTGGTACTGCTGCAACTATGAGTATTGGAACAGTTGGTGCAAGTATATTAGATACTCCAAACACAACCACTTCTACAACTTATAAAACTCAATTTAAATCAGCTAGTAATGCTTCATCTGTATATGTTCAAGTTTACGGTGTCGACAGTACAATCATACTTCAGGAGATTGCAGCTTAATAAAACAAAAACTGTAATGGAAATTAAAGTATGATAACAAGTATAAATAGTCATATTAAAGGAGAACTTAAATGAAATACGATATCGCCGGCGCCTTATCTGCTTTAAAGCCAGGCGCAGAATGGGTACTAAGAGGTAATGAATTCTCAGGATTAGAATGGTTAGACGCAAGTCAAACTGCTCCATCTGAGTCAGAAATTACTACAAAAATTACAGCTATGGATAATGCAGAAGCAGCAAGACTCTTAAGAGTTGAAAGAGATGCTAAGCTCGCAGGACTTGATTGGGAAGTAACTAAAGCGCATTCCAAAGGTGAAGCTGTAGCTAGTGAACTCGCAACTTATATGCAAGCATTAAGAGACTTACCTGCAGGCGCATCGCCTACTACAGATGCATTAGGCGACTTAGTTGCTTCATCTGTAACATGGCCAAGTAGATAATGACTAGAGCGAGAGAGACTGCTAAATCTGGTTTTCTTACGGAAAAGACATTTCCGACAGGATCAAATGTTGTCTTTCGCTTGAATGACAGTAACTTAGACACAAGCATAACAATTGCTGCAGATAAAAATGCAATGGTTGCAGGACCTCTTTCAATTGATAGTGGTCAAACATTAACATTACAAGGTAACTTGAGTATAGTATAATGGCAAGTATTTTAAAAGTAGATAAAATTAGAGGAACTGGACTCGATAGTGATACTATGAGCTTTGACACTAGTGGTAATATTACGATTCCAAAAAATGTCACTTTCAGTGGAACTGTTAGTGGTGACAATGTTGGTGCAATTGTTAAATTAGCTACGTTTAATATTACAAATGTAGCAGAGTTTATTGTTAATTCAACTTATATTAATTCTACTTATGATACATATAAATTTGTATATGATTTAATAGCTGCAGGCGAAACAGCTACTTTATATAATCAAGCAGTAGTAGGTGGTACAGTTGATACCGGTAGTAATTACGGATTTGAATGTTTTCCTTTAGATGGAGGTAGCACTAGAGTTAGTGATAGCACAAATGTTATGTGTGTTCATAATAAATACAATATTGGTAATGGAGCTGGAGAAGGTATATCTGGAGAGTTCACTTTATTTAATGTTAACTCAACTACAAGAGCTGCATGTATATCTGGTCATTCAACTAGCTATACTACTGATCCAGTTCCTACTCATCAGGTATTTGGCGGTGCTTATAAATCTACACAAAGAGCAAAAGTTCTTAATGGATTAAAGTTCTTTTTTGATGATGGTACACATAATATAGCAAGCGGATTTGTTACAATTTATGGAGTAGTAAAATAATGAGTAGATTAGTAGTAACAAATATCGAAACACAGAACATTATGTTTGATTCTGACACCACGGCTTTTACTATAGCGTCAGATGGCAATGTATCTGGCAACGGACTGGCCATGAGCAAGATATCAGAAAGTGTAGGAACTAACGTTGCACAATTTGATATTACAGGATTTAGTGAAACTTATGACACCTATTATATAAGCTTTGACGCAGTGGCGGCAAATGACAATATTCAATTTTTTGCTAAAATGTTTGTAGGCGGTACCTTAATAACTGCCAACCATTTTGGTTTTGAAGTTGTTACTAAAGGTTCTTCACCTTCAGTTTCTGAAGGAGACGATATATTTATCAGATTTGAGAGATATGGTACTGGAAATGCAGCTGGCGAGGGAATAACTGGAGGGTTTCATATATACAATAGAAACTCATCTACTAGACCTACTTCTGCAGCTGGTAGTTGTAATGGACTTTCTGGCAGCGCGAACCATGACCATTTATCATTTGGAGGAATTCAAAAACCTGCTTATGTAGGAAACGTAATGAGCGGAATAAGATTGTATTTTGCGAGCGGAAACATTGCTGCTGGCACAGTAAAATTATATGGAATTAAATAGGAGATAAAAATGCCAAGATTTAAGATGGTAAATGGAGACAGAATCCAGTTTACTGCAGAAGAAGAAACAGCAAGAGACACAGAAGAACAAGCATGGACAGACTCTGCTCCTGCACGAAGAATGGAAACAATTAGAGATAAACGTAATGTACTCTTAATTGACACTGATTATATGGGAAATTCTGATGTTACAATGTCAGATGCCTGGGCAGCATATAGACAAGCTCTTAGAGATATAACAAGTCAAACGCCAAGTGATGACGCACTAAGTAATATTAATTGGCCAACAAAACCGTAGGTTCAAATGGTAAGCACATTAAAAGTAAATAAAATTCAGATACCTAACAGTGATAGTGATGTTATATCACTTGATGCAAGTACAGGCAATATTACGCTCAATAAAATTTTAGGTGGAACTTCTATAACTGTACAGGGTGAAGGTACCGCTACAACTAGTTTACAGCAAGGATTAATTAAGATGTGGGCAGGAATGGACTTGTCTGTTACCGTTTTAGATTCTTTTAATGTTAGTAGTGTTAGAGATGATGCTGCAGGAAGAACAACTTTCTTTATTAACAATGATATGGCAAATGCTGGATATTCTCTTACGGGCATGGAAAATCAAGGGGAAGCTAACACTTGTATGGCTCAATCCCTTGCTACTGGTTCATTTCAATTTAATATATATACTGGTTCTGCTTATGTAGACAGAGATTGTGGAGTTAAGGTAAGTGGAGATTTAGCATGAGTACAATATTTGCTGATAAGTTTAAAAATACCGCAGGTGGCAATAACGTTAAGGTCAATCAGTTAAGTGGAATTGACACAGCAGGATCTATAATTATACAAGGTGAAGGTACCGCTACAACTAGTTTACAGCAGGGGTTAAGTAATCATTGGATTTCTGTACATATGGGCACTGGCGCAGTTAATGATTCGTTCAATGCTGCATCAATTACAGATAATGGCGTAGGAGATTTCACTAATTCTCTAACAAATCCTATGGCCAATGCGCATTATGCAAATACGATAGGTTCATTATATGTTGCAGCTTGGGGCCAAATAGGTTTTTTTAGATCTGATTCAGCAAGAACTACAACAATATATAGAACTGGCTCTGTTAATTATCATAATAACGGAAATGCTAAAGACAGTCCTCAGTTTGATACAAGTATAGATGGAGATTTAGCATAATGGCATTAAGTAGAATAGGAAAAGGTATAGGATTTAAAATTACACTGAAAACTGTAACTGCAAACACGATTATCGAGGCTACAGAGAACGCCATGATAGCAGGACCAATTACGGTTGCGAGTGGAGTAACACTGACAGTAAACAGTGGAGGAAGGTTGGTAGTCGTATGAGTACTTTAGCAGTAGAAAACATAACACACTCTAATGGAACTTCAGCAATGACTGTTAGTAGTGGCGGTGTGGTATCTTTAAAGTCATCAAGTTATGTGTTTGTCTATGCCAAAGGTTCTTCTGGTTATGTTACAGGAAGTACTGGTGATTATTTACCTTTTAATGCAGTTTATCAGCACAAAGGTACTGGTAATGCTGATTATAACACAACAACTTATAAATATACAGCTCCAGTTAGTGGCATTTATCAAATACATATGAAAACAATTGTAGCATCTACAAGTATATCTACTGATTATAGATTAAATGTTGATGGTACAGACCAGTATACTTTTACTTGGAGTGCTAGCAGAAATGTCGATCAATCTACATCTTTTTACTTAGATGCAGGACAAGTTGTTGGTTTTAGAAATGGTAATAATGCAGGTTATTATAGAAATTCTAATGACATGCCAACTGGAGATGTGTATACAGCAGGTTCATATCATTTATTGCAGGAGATAGCATGACATCAATTTATAAAAGTACTGATTTATGTTTAACAATTATGAAAATTAAAGGCTAGTAAGATAATGCCAAGTCAAATAAAAGTAGATGAGATTAAAAACGTTGCAGGCCAGTATAAGATTAAGACTAACACTTTAGAAGGTCAGACGGCTGCAAATAATATGACTATAAATTCTGGTAATATCACTGTTAAAGGTGAAGGTACCGGTACAACTAATTTACAACAAGGGTTAAATAAATCTTGGATTAACTTTAATGGCACAGGAACTATAGCAAGTCGTGACTCATTTAACGTATCTAGTCTTGCTGATAATAACACTGGTATGTATACAGTAACCTTTGCTAGTAATATGGCTAATTCTGATTACGCTACAGGTGGTGGAAGTGGTGAAAACAGTCAAGATGGAGGTAATAGAATGCTAGGATTGAGATTAAGGTCAACTACAGTACGAGAACTAAGGTCTTTTTCTGTTAACAGTAGTGCTACAGATAATGCAGAAGTTACCTGTGTAATAGCAGGAGATCTTGCATGACCGGCCAAATTAATGTAAATAAGATTGCAGCAAGAGGCGGAAATACTATTACGATTAATAGTGGTGATGCGCTCGATGTAACTTTAGTTAAAGGCGAAGGAAATGCCACAACAAATCTAAAGCAAGGGTTGGTAAAACAATGGTGTCATTTAGATTTAAATACAGAAAATAGTGTAGACGATAGTTTTAATACTTCATCTATTGCAGATGCTGCTACAGGAAAAGTAACTGTTACAAGAACAACTAATTTTGCTTCAATTAATTATTGTATGGCAAGTTCAGCATGGTCAGGTGGTAATAATTATGAAAGAAGTGGATCAAATCATGCAGCTAAAACAACAGCACTTCAGTTGGTTGCTGTAGCAATTAATTCAAATGGAACACTAGCAGACTGTCAAGATGTAGAATTAATGTATACAGGAGATTTAGCATGAGTACAATCGTAGGAACAAATATTGAAGTTACAAATCTTAAGTATGACTCTGATACAACCTCTATGATTATATCAAATGCTGGCCAGGTTACTATACAAGGCGAAGGAAATGCCACAACTAATTTACAACAAGGGTTAGCGAAGACTTGGGGTACTGTTGTGGCTCAAGCAACGGTTGATTCATTTAATAATTCTTCTGATACAGACGTAAGTGCAGGACAATTTGTACATAATTTTACAAATAACTTTACGGCAGCTAACTATGTAAGTGCTGCTAGTTGTGGTGCTGCAGGTGGTATTAGAACTTTTGCTAATACTAACTGGTACGAATCTAGTCACTATACTACTGCTTTAAGTAGAACTGGAACTTATGATGAAGCTGGTAGTGCATACAGAGATACATCCTTTAGTGTTGCTAGATTTGGAGACTTAGCATGAGTACATTAGTTATAGATACTATACAAGGTAGAGCATCTGCAAACTCGATTAATGTTCGTGGTGAAGGTTCGAATAATACAAACTTACAGCAGGGGTTGGCGAAGGTTTGGGCTAATACTTCTGGTGTTGGCACACCTGCTTTAGCTGATAGCTTTAATGTGGCAAGTGTCGCAGATAGAGGTACAGGAGTAGAAACATTTACCTTTACGACTGCTATGAGCAATATAAACTTTTCTACGCAAGCATTATCTGACCATAATACAGAGGGAGTAACTGTACAAATTGTACCTGATTTCGCTAACACAACAACGACATCAACATTGTCATCTGTCAATACTGGAGGTACTGCAAGAGATACAGATAAGAGCATCCTAATACACGGAGATTTAGCATGATTAATAATGGAGAAAAAATATGATAATTGAAACACCTGAATTTAAAGGTACACATTTATGGGACCGATTAAACTGGGCAAAACAAAAACTTGAGCCTATACAAACCGATTACAGAGTTGTTTGGGAAGATCCGAACGAACCTGATGAACCAGCAAAGATTACGATACCAGATCCTAACTGGTTAGCATGCGCAATGCAAGGTGGAATACTACCACCAGTAGAGTCTTATTGGGAACTAAAAAAAGATGAAGCACAACCAGATTTTAAGAAACATACAAGAGGTTATCTTTTGCATAATACGCAACCAGTTGGTAAGATGACCGAAGAAGAAGCAATTGAATATTTAATAATGAAAGATATTCCAGAACACGTCTGGAAAGATTATGATAAATCAAATCGTAAAAGATTAGTAATTTGTAAAAAGAAAAACCTTCCAAGCCATAGAGCATGGCGTAATTCATGGAAGATTAATCAAGAACAAAAAGTAGCATAAGGAGAGAGAAATGACTACAATGATTCAAGACAAAGACGGTGTAATTGCAATTGCACCAGCATCAGTACCAGACAGGCATTTTCGAAATGCATGGATATTTGATAGCGCACAAACAGCTATCACTGAAGACATTGCTGGAGCAAAAGTAATATTTAAAGAAAAGATAAGAGAAGTAAGAGCTCCATTGCTTGTTGCAGAAGATGTAATATATATGAAAGCTTTAGAAAGTGCTGATTCAGACGCTAAAGTCACAAGTGTTACAAAGAAAGTTGCACTAAGAAATGCACCTGCTGCGTCTGCAATTGATAATGCTGCCGATATTGCTGCGTTAAAAGCTGCATGGAATACTTCAGTTTTAGGTACTAGTCCATACGCTTAATACTATAAATAGTGTAAAAGGAATATAAAATGGCAGCTCCTAATTCACGAGGCACTCTAGCCGACTATTGCAAAAGACGTTTAGGCGAACCAGTTATCGAAGTCAATATTGATGAAGATCAAGTGGAAGATCGTATAGACGAATCGTTACAGTATTACAGAGAATTTCATTCTGATGCAACTGTAAGAACGTATCTTAAGCATTTAGTTACAGCTACGGATGTCACGAATCAGTACATACCTATAGCAACAAATATTATATTTATTTCAAAAATGTTTCCTGTTGCAGGTGGTATTGTTGGAGGCAGCGGTATGTTTGATATAAAATATCAAATGATGTTGAATAATATTCATGATTTAATGAACTTTGCTGGTGACTTAGCATACTACGAACAAATGCAACAGTATCTCTCAACACTAGATATGAAATTAAATGGCGCGCCTCAAGTTCAGTTCTCAAGAAGACAAAATAGACTTTATGTATTTGGTGATTTTGCTGATAAAGACATTATAGCAGGTGATTATATTGTAGCTGAAGTTTATACAGAAGTTAGCGATAGTGATCATACTTCTATATTCAATGATATGTTTGTAAAAGAATATACTACTGCGTTAATTAAACAGCAGTGGGGCCAGAACTTAATTAAGTTTGAAGGAATGCAATTACCTGGAGGAGTTATTTTGAATGGAAGACAGATATATGATGATGCTACTGCAGAGATAGCTACTCTTAGAGAAAATATAAGATCAGAACACGAATTTCCACCAGACTTTTTTGTAGGATAATATGGCAACCAGTTTATACTTCAGTCAAAAAGTAAAGTCAGAGCAAAACCTCTATGAAGATATAGTCATTGAGGCATTAAAGACTTATGGCCAAGACGTGTATTATTTACCACGTGATATTGTAAATGAGGACACTATATTTGGTGCCGACCCAGTTTCAAGTTTTAATTCATCTTATATGCTAGAAATGTATATTGAAAATACAGAAGGCTTTGAAGGTGAAGGAGATCTATTTACAAGATTTGGAGTAGAAATACGTGATGAAGCTACATTTGTAGTATCAAGAAGAAGATGGTCAGATACTGTTTCAAGATATGATAATGAAATCACAATAGATAGACCAGCAGAAGGCGATATAATATATCTGCCTTTAAGTAAATCTTTTTTTCAAATATCACATGTAGAACATGAACAACCTTTTTATCAATTAAGTAATTTGCCAGTATTCAAAATGAGATGTCAGCTTTACGAATATACTGGAGAAAATATTAACACAGGCGTTGATGAACTTGATAATCTAGATGCTAAGTACGCTTACAAATATATTCTTAGTCTTAATAATACAAGAGATAGTGCACAACTAACAGCAACATTAAATTCAGGCGCGTTATCTGCTATATCAATTGCTGATAGCGGTAATGGCTATTATGCAATCCCTGGTGTGGTAGTAGTTGATTCAAGTGGTAACGGTGCTGCAGTAACAGTTACTATTGATAGTAATAGTGGTGAAATAAACGGAGCATCTATAACAAATCCAGGTAGTGGTTATGTCAATCCAACATTTGTTTTCGCTAGTCCGTCACCTACGTTATTTAAAGTAGGTGAAACTATAACGTCTGTAAGTGGTACTACTGTTATGAGAGGTGAAGTTGCTAAATATTCTGATTCAGATGATAAAATTCATATCATTCATGCAGGAGCTGATGATGGAAAGTATCATACATTTGCAACAGGAAAGAAAGTTGTTGGATTAACTACTGGCGCTGGTGGAGTAATTACTTTAGTAGTAGAAGATAATCAATTATCTAACAATGAACAAAACGACGATTTTTCAACCGGAGCAGATTTCATTGATTTTAGTGAATCTAATCCATTCGGCGATGTGAGTAATAACTAATGTTTGGTGGACACTTTTATCATTCTAAAACTAAAAAAGCTGTTGCTTTGTTTGGTAGATTATTTAATAACTTATATGTTATTAGAAAAAATTCAACAGGGGCTGTAATAAGTCAACTTAAAGTTCCGTTATCTTATGCGCCTAAATCAAAGTATTTAGAAAGAATTAGAGAAAATCCAAACTTAACTGAAGATACACAGGTTGCAATAAAACTTCCTAGATTATCTTTTGAAATTGTTTCTATTGCTTATGATCCATCTAGACAATTAACTAAAGTTGGAAACTTTACTACAACTTCTTCAACAGGTGATACAACTAAAAGACAAAAGTTTTTTACCCCTGTACCATATACAATAAATTTTCAATTAAATGCATATGCTAAATCACAAGATGACGCATTACAAATTGTAGAACAAATAATACCAACGTTTAATCCACAATATGCGTTGACTATAAAACCATTTGCTGTAGAATTTCCAGATTTTAAAGAAGACGTACAAGTTATTATACAAGGTGTTTCTTTTTCTGATGATTTTGAAGGAGCGATTGAACAAAGAAGAACAATAATTTATAGCTTGGACTTTGAAATGAAAATAAGTTTTCATGGTCCGATCTCAGACACAAGCATCATACGTGATGTTAAAGCGAAAGTATTTGATATTAAAGCAGGTCTTAATGATTCTGATATAGGATTAGAAACAATAGTTGTTACACCTAATCCTTCAAACATTGTAGGGCTTGATGATAGTACTTTTGGATTTTCAACCAATATTTTAGATAGTGTGAGTTAAACATGTATGAATACAGATGTAAAGTAGTAAAGATAATTGATGGTGATACAGTCGATGTTGACATTGATTTAGGATTTGGCGTATGGTTAAAGAAAGAACGAATAAGATTATATGCTATTGATACTCCAGAATCAAGAACTAGAGATCTTGAAGAAAAAAAATATGGATTGGCTGCTAAGAAGTTTCTAACTGGCATGTTAGATGATGAAGCCGGCATTACACTTAAAACGCAAAAAGATGCTGAAGGAAAATTTGGTAGGATTTTAGGTGAGTTATGGAGAACAACTAATTATGCTGATAAATCTATTAACGATTATTTAGTTGATAAACACCATGCTGTAAGATACTACGGCCAAGCAAAATCTGATATAGAAGAAGAACATATGAAAAACCGTGAGTTAGTTATATTAAATGAGTAAAAAAGATATGGAAAAGTTCTTTCCTCCAGAAGAAAAGAACATTGATAATGATTACAAGTATTCAAGAGATACATATTATGAGCTCGTGGAAAAAGGCAAACAAAGTTTAGAATTAATGATTGAGGTTGCGCGCGAAAGTGAACATCCTCGAGCATTTGAAGTATTATCAGGAATGATTAAAAATATTTCAGATGTAAATGATAGACTTATGGATCTAAATAAGAAGAAAAAAGAAATAGATAAAACTGATGATGTTAAAAAGGTTGCAAATACAACTAATAATCTTTTTGTTGGTTCCACAACTGAGCTTCAAAAGCTACTAAAGAATGAATCGGAAATAGTGAATGTCACTCCAAAATCGGAATGAAAACTATTTAGGTAATCCTAATATAAAAAAAGACGGTATTGTTTCTAATTTTAGTGAAGAGCAAATACTTGAATACGCCAAGTGCATGAAAAGTCCAACGTACTTTGTAGAAAAATATGCAAAGATTATTTCACTAGATAAAGGTTTAGTACCATTCGAATTATACCCTTATCAAAAGAAGATGTTTAAACAGTTTCAAAGTCATCGATTTAATATTGTATTAGCATGTAGGCAATCTGGAAAATCTATATCAGCTTGTGGTTACTTATTATGGTTTGCGTTATTTCAATCAGAAAAATCTATTGCAGTTTTAGCTAACAAAGGCGCAACTGCTAGAGAAATGTTGGCAAGGATAACTATTATGCTTGAAAACATTCCTTTCTTTTTACAGCCTGGTTGTAAAGCTCTTAATAAATCAAATATAGATTTTAGTAATAATAGTAGAATAATTGCAGCAGCCACTACAGGATCATCTATTCGTGGTCTTTCTATAAACTTATTGTATTTAGATGAGTTTGCTTTTGTAGAACGTGCTGCAGAATTTTATACATCAACTTATCCAGTGGTTTCATCTGGTGGCGATACAAAAATTATAGTAACATCTACTGCAAACGGAATAGGAAATACCTTTCATAAGATATGGGAAGGATCTATCCAAGGAGTAAATGAATATAAAAATTTTAGAGTTGATTGGAACGATGTTCCAGGACGTAATGAAAAATGGAAAGAAGAAACTATAAACAATACGTCGCAAATACAGTTTGATCAGGAGTTTGGTAATACATTTTTTGGAACTGGTAACACATTAGTGAATGCTCAAACATTATTAAACTTACGAGCAAAACCTGCAGATAAATATTTAGAAGGTGGAGACTGTTTAATATACACGCAGCCAATAAAAAGTCATGAATATCTTTTAGTTGCTGATGTTTCGAAAGGAAGAGGCCAGGACTATTCTTCTTTTTCCATAATCGACATTAGCCAGCGCCCTTTCGAGCAGGTGGCTGTGTACCGCAATAATACTATCTCGCCTTTACTCTTCCCTAATATTATATATAAGTACGCGAATGTCTACAATGAAGCATATTGCATTATTGAATCAAATGATCAAGGTTCAGTCGTATGTAATGGTTTATACTACGATTTAGAATATGAGAATGTACACGTTGAATCTGCGATTAAGGCAAATGCAGTAGGTATAGATATTAATAGGAAAACAAAAAGACTAGGGTGTAGTGCGCTTAAAGATTTATTAGAAAATAATAAGTTAACAGTAGTAGATGAACAAACAATATTAGAGATATCAACATTTGAGGCTAAAGGCCAAACTTATCAAGCTGCAGTTGGTAATCATGATGATTTAGTTATGAACTTAGTTATGTTTGGTTACTTTATATCATCAGCTTACTTCTCTAATTTATCTGATATTAATATTAAAGAAATGATATTTAAGCAAAAATTAAAAGAAATAGAAGATGACATAGTACCTTTTGGATATATTAATGATGGTTGGTCTGAAACACAAAGGATCGAACCAACAGAAGATCATCCATGGGCTATAGAACATGATAGAGACTTGTAATATTATAAATAATGGTTAGTAACAATTGAATATTCTTATCATGATAATCGTATAATAAAAGGAAAATACAAATGGCACTAGGTACACCGTCAGAAAGCCCTGCGGTTGTTGTCAAAGAGATAGACCTGACTGGTGGCGTTCCAAACGTACAGTCAACTACAGGCGCAATCGTAATAAATTCAAGGTGGGGAACTGTTGAGGAAAGAGTTAAAATCAGTTCAGAAGCAGAACTAGTTGAGAAATTCGGCTCACCAGATTCAGCAACCACATTTTCATTTCACCAAGCTAATTTCTTTTTGAAGTATTCGAATGCACTTCAAACAGTAAGAGTTATTGATACCACTGCTAAAAACGCAGTATCAACAACTGGTCAAACTGCTGCAGCTAATCCACCTGCAGAAGTAGTGAAAAATGAAACACATTTTTTAAGTCAACAATCTGGTTTGGATTCAGATCTACATACGTTTGTAGCAAAATACCCAGGAGCTCTAGGAAACAGTTTACAAGTTTCAATGTGTCCACACTCTGCAGGAGATTCTGCATTTGGAACATGGGCGTATAAAAATGATTTTGATGCTGCTCCAGGAACATCTAATTTTGCTACTAAAAATATCGCAACGAACGACGAAGTACACGTTGCAATCATTGATAAAACTGGAAAGTTTACTGGAACACAAGGTACACTTCTAGAAAGATACGCGTTCTTATCTGTTGGTTCTAATGCTAAGAATACTGATGGTACTACTAATTTCATAAAAGACGTTATCAACGACAAATCAAAATATGTTTGGTTAATTGATTTTGATTCTGATATGAAAAGTACTCTTACTTCAAAGGCAGCAGCAGGATCAGCAATTGATAGTGGAGATAATTTCACTAAAGTAACTGGAACTCTTAATACCGATATAGACTATAACTTTGGATCAGGCGTTGATGTTGCAAATATTACAGTTGCAAATACATTAGCCGGATACGATTTATTCGAAGATAAAGATCAAGTTGAAATCGATTTCTTAATAGCGCCTAAAACGACTTTAAGATCAGCGAATACAACAATCGTTAACGATTTAGTAGCTACTGCTCAATCACTAAGAAAAGATTGTGTAGTTGTAGCTTCACCAACGCAAAGTGATATTGTAAACGTAACTTCTGCATCTGATATCGTAACAAATATAGTTGCAACAGCTGACACATTCACTAAGTCATCTTACTTAGTAATGGACGGAAACTATTTAAAAATTTACGATAAATACAACGATCAATATATTGAAATACCTGCTGCATCTTCTACTGCTGGTATCATGGCTGCTACTGATTTAAATAGAGCACCTTGGTTTTCACCAGCTGGTTCACGTAGAGGCCAGTATTTAGGAATAACATCAATATCATTTACTCCTACTAAACCACAAAGAGATACTTTGTATAAAGCAGGTGTTAATCCTATTGCAAATATTCCTGGAGCAGGCGTAATATTATTCGGTGATAAAACTAAACTCGCAAGACCATCTGCATTTGATAGAATCAATGTCAGAAGATTGTTCTTAGTATTAGAAAGAGCAATTGGAAGAGCAGCAGAGCAAGTACTCTTTGAATTCAACGATGAATTTACAAGAGCTGAGTTTGTCAATATTGTTGAACCAGTATTGCGTGAAGTAAAAGGTAGACGTGGTATAACCGATTTTAGAGTAGTTGCAGATGCTACAAATAATACAGCTGCAGTTATAGATAGAAACGAATTTATCGCAAGCATCTTCATTAAGCCGGCTAGATCCATTAATTACGTCACATTAAACTTTGTGGCTGTAAGAACTGGTGTCGACTTTGAAGAAGTCGTTGGTACGGTATAGGAGGTAAAAAATGGCAGTATTAGGCGTAGATGATTTTAAATCAAAGCTTAGAGGTGGTGGGGCACGTCCTAACCTCTTCAAGGCTACAATAAACTTTCCAGGTTATGCAAACGGAGATGCTGAACTGACTTCTTTCTTATGTGAGACAGCTCAGTTACCAGGATCAACACTTGGCCAGATTGTGGTACCATTTCGTGGTAGACAATTAAAAATGGCTGGTGATAGAACGTTTGACGTTTGGACAGTTACAATAATAAACGATACAGATTTTGCTATCAAAAATGCGATGGAAAGATGGATGAACGGTATGAATGCACACTCTGCAAATACTGGTCTTTCAACACCTGTTGCTTATGAGGCAGACCTCTTTGTCGAACAACTTGACAGGTCGGGAGACGTTCTTAAAAAGTACACTTTTAGAGGTTCATATCCACAAGAAATGTCACCAATCGAACTAAGTTATGCATCAAATGATGAAATCGAAAGATTTACAGTAACATTTGCATACCAGTACTACGATACTGACACTACTAGTTAAGGTATAAATAGTAGGAGAGCAGCCTTTGCTCTCCTCACTATAAAGGAATTTTAAATGGCAGAAAATACAATTAAATTATTTGGTTTTGAGATAACAAGAGCTAAAGATAAAAAAGCTCTTCAGTCACCTGTTCCGCCACGAGACGATGATGGTGCTGGATACGTTACTTCAAGTTCAGCAGGTTCACACTATGGTCATTATATTAATATGGACGGTGATGATTCTAAAGACATTGCCCAACTTATATTAAAATATAGAGGAAGTGCTATGCATCCAGAAACTGATGCAGCGATTGAAGATATTATAAGCGAATCTATTACAGCTAATGAAATAGCTCCTTCTGTTTCTATTAATTTAGATAACGCTCCATTAAGTACAAGTATTAAAAAACAGATTACAGAAGAATTCGAAAAAATATATAACATGTTAAACTTTAAAGAGCTCGGTCACGATATCTTTAGAAGATGGTATATTGATGGAAGATTATATCACCACTTAGTTGTTGATGAAAGCAACTTATCAGCTGGTATTCAAGAAATAAGATATATGGATTCTGCTAAGATGCGAAAAGTAAAACAAGTGGTAAGTAAGAAAGATCCACTTACTGGTGCAAAACTTATTGAAAAAGTAGATGAGTTTTATATATTCCAGGAAAAGCCTGGTGCACAAAATGCAGGAATTAAAATGACTGTAGATTCAGTAAGTTATATTACTTCTGGTCTATTAGATGAAACACGTAAAAAGGTAGTTTCTTATTTGCATAAGGCGCTTAAGCCTATAACGCAGTTAAGAATGATGGAAGACTCTTTAGTAATTTACAGATTAGCTAGAGCACCTGAAAGAAGAATGTTTTATATTGATGTAGGTAATTTGCCTAGAGGTAAAGCTGAACAATATATGAAAGATATTATGGCTAAGTACCGTAACAAATTAGTTTATGATGCCAAAACAGGTGAAATACGTGATGATCGTAAACACATGTCAATGCTCGAAGATTTTTGGTTACCAAGGAGAGAAGGCGGAAGAGGTACTGAAATATCGACTTTGCCTGGTGGAGAAAACTTAGGACAAATTGAAGATATTATATATTTTCAAAAGAGGTTATATAGATCACTTAATGTTCCAATGAATAGACTAGAACAAGAGCAGCAGTTCTCATTAGGTAGAGCTACTGAAATAAGTAGAGACGAACTTAAGTTTCAGAAATTTATTGATAGATTAAGAAATAGATTTGCGAACATGTTCTATGATATTTTAAAGAAACAATTAATATTAAAGAATATTATTACTGAAGATGATTGGAATACTTGGAAAAACAAATTAACTATTACGTATTCAAGAGATAATCATTTCACTGAATTAAAAGAAGCAGAATTATTAAGAGAAAAAATACAAAGTTTAGATCAAGTAACGCAATATGTTGGAGAATACTTCTCTAAGGCATGGGTACAGAAGAATATTCTTTTAATGGATGATGATACTATTGCGAATATGGATAAAGAAATTGCTGCTATGCAAGCGCAAGAACCAGACGGAGACCAAGGAGAAGTATAATGGATAATGTCGAAAACGTGGAAAATACAGATCAAGAAGAAAAAGGATTTGGAAGCAATCATATACAAGATTTGATAAAAGCTTCTTTAGATAAAGATTATAATAATGCAAATAAAGTATTTGGTGAAATTATGACTATCAAAATGTCTGATTTATTAGATCAAGAAAAAGTTAAAATGGCTGATGCCGTATATAACGATGCTGATACAGAAGAAGATGATGAAGAAGACGAAGAAGATCTTGAAGATGATGAAGAAGACGAAGAAGAGCTTGAAGATGAAGCTGCAGTGTAAAACATAAAAAGTATAAATATAATTAACATGAACACATTTTCACAATTAAGAGAACTAACTGGAAGAAAAGCTATTGGGAAAGTTGTCTTTGACAAAAGAATTAATAGAGTTCCTGTTAGAATTAATAACGAAAAAAACAAGTTTGTTGTTTATATTGATGGTGACAGACTAGATTCTTACAACTCACAGCGTGAAGCCGAAAAGGCTGCAATAGAATTTATGAAACAATATAAAGGAACGAAGTAATGGAAATAATACCTTTAGCCCCTAAAGTAAATAACATCAATGGCGCTGGAAATAAATCAGATGTTGGAAATGCACAAGTACTTTATATAGTTGCTCTAGCTGATGATGTCATAACTAATGTAACAACTGGTGGTGTTTTTCAAATGCATGAAAATCAAGCTATAGTAATACATAAAAATAAATTTGATCTAATACACACCGGTGTAACAACAACGCATGTAACTAAAATAGCATACCCAAGAGGTTAATATGAAATTAATATCAGAATTCGCAGAAAATGAGCTAGAATTTTTAATTACTGAGGATAAAAAAACTGGTAAAAAAAATTATGCCATTGAAGGTGTGTTTGCACAGGCAGAAACAAAGAATCGTAACGGACGTATATATCCAATGCCAGTGATGGAAAAAGCACTTGGCAAATATAATAACGATCAGGTTAGTAAAGGAAGAGCAGTTGGAGAGTTAAATCATCCGGAAGGACCAACTGTTAACTTAGATAAAGTTTCCCACAAGATCACTGAATTAAAATTTCAGGGTAATGATATTGTGGGCAAAGCATCGATACTGAACACCCCTATGGGAGAAGTTGTTAAAGGCTTACTCGATGGCGAAGTTCAATTTGGTGTATCGACTCGTGGTATGGGAAGTTTGAGCCAGCGTAATGGCGTCGCAGTCGTCAATGACGATTATATTCTAAACGCGGTAGACATCGTGCAAGATCCATCCGCCCCTAGCGCATTTGTTAATGGGATTATGGAAGGGGTAGAATGGGTTTGGAATAACGGCATTATAGAAGCACAAACAATTGAAAGAATGGAGACTGAAATTAAGAAAGCTCCACGCGCTGATCTCTATGAGACACAAGTACGTGAGTTTAAGAATTTCCTCTCGTTACTCAAAAATAATAAATAGGAGTCTAAAATGACTGATAAAGAAATTATCGAAAATCAGGAAGAAGAACTCCATGACGAAGTAACTGACGAAGTTGTGGAAGCTCACGATCCTAAGAATGCTGAAGCTCAGTCAATAGTTTCTATCGACAAGGCAGGTGAAGCCACTGGAAGCGCTCCAAAGCGTAAAGGTGATAACACTAAGCAAGATCCAATGCCTAAAACTAAAGCAGGAATTATTTCTGCAATGGTTGGTAAAATGCAAGGAATGGACAAAGCAGGTTTATCTGCAATGTTTAAAGGTGAAAGTTACGTAAGTGACGAAGACCAACTTGCTGAGGATCAAGATCAAAATCAAGTTCATATTGAAGTTGATTTCAAAGACGATCTTAAAGCACTTGTTAATGAAGAAGCTACGCTGTCTGAAGAGTTTAAGCAGAAAGCAGAGACTATCTTTGAAGCTGCAATCAATTCAAAAATAAATGTTGAGATTGATAGACTAGAAGAGAAGTACAACGAAGAACTTTCAGAAGAAATTGAAAGTACTAAAAAGGAACTTGTGGAAAAAGTAGACAGCTACCTAAACTACGTAGTTGAAGGCTGGATGGAAGACAACAAGTTAGCAATCCAAAATGGTTTAAGAACTGAAATTGCTGAAGATTTTATGAATAAGTTAAAAGACCTATTCACTGAGTCTCACATTCATGTACCAGAGGAATCTGTTAATGTAGTTGACGAACTTGCTGAGACTGTTGAAGAACTTGAGGCAACCCTCAATGACGCAACTGAAAAGTCTATTCACATGGCTGAAGAGTTAGAGTTATATAAAAGGGAGTCTATCATTAGAGAGGCAACCAAAGGTTTAGCTGAAACTCAAATTGAAAAGCTAAAAAGTTTAGCAGAAAACGTTGATTTTGATAACGAAGAAACTTTCGCAATGAAAGTAGCTCAATTAAAAGAATCATATTTTGCTAAGGCAACTATCACTCAAGACGAGATTACTGAAGACGAAGATGGTCCAATTACGGAATCATCAAGTTCAATGGATCAATATCTTAAAGCAATAAAGAAAACTGCAAATAAATAGGGAGTCTTAAATGACACAATCATACGATAGATTGATTGAGAAATGGGCACCAGTACTGAACGAAGAGTCAGCTGGTACTATTACCGATCACCATAAAAAAGCTGTGACTGCCGCAGTACTTGAAAATCAGGAAATCGCTCTTAGAGAAGAAGGAATGATCAACGAAGCAGCCCCAGGAAACGCAACTGGTTCAGTAGCAAACTGGAATCCAGTATTAATCGCACTTGTACGACGTGCTATGCCTAACTTAATGGCATATGACATCTGCGGTGTACAACCAATGTCAGGCCCAACTGGTCTTATCTTCGCAATGAAGTCAAGATACGGTGGTGGTTCAACATCAAATACTGAAGCATTATTTAACGAAGCCGATACTAAGTTTTCTGGTGATAGTGGTAGTACTCATGATTCAGATAACGTATCTGGTCTTGGTTTAGGAATCAAAGATGATTCCACTGCTGGTCAAACAGTTATTACAACTGACTCTACAATTGACGATCAAAGAGTCACTGCATTAGCTGGTAGAGGTATGACAACTGCCCAAGCTGAAGCACACGGCGCAAGCGGTGAAACTGCTTTCAGAGAGATGGGATTCACTATTGAAAAAGCAACTGTGACTGCTAAGTCAAGAGCATTAAAAGCTGAATACAGCTTAGAATTAGCTCAAGACCTTAAAGCTATTCATGGTCTAGACGCTGAGACAGAATTGGCAAATATCTTGTCAACTGAAATCTTAGCTGAAATCAATAGAGAAGTTATCAGAACTATTAACTCTCAAGCTAAAACTGGTGCACTACAATCTAACACTGCTATTAACGGTATTTTTAACGTTCAGACAGATGCAGATGGTAGATGGTCAGTAGAGAAGTTCAAAGGCCTAGTATTACAAATCGAAAGAGAATGTAATACAATTGCAAAAGAGACACGTAGAGGTAAAGGAAACTTTATTATATGTTCTTCTGATGTAGCATCTGCTCTTAGCGCAGCTGGTATGTTAGACTATACACCTGCAATGTCAATGAACTTAAGTGTTGATGACACAGGTAATACTTTTGCTGGTATCATGAACGGTAGAACAAGAGTATACGTAGATCCATATGCAACAGAAAACTATGTTACAACTGGATATAAGGGTACTAACCCATACGATGCTGGTCTATTCTATTGCCCATACGTTCCATTAACAATGGTACGTGCAGTTGGTGAAGATACATTCCAACCAAAAATTGGTTTTAAAACCAGATATGGAATGGCATCAAACCCATACGTAGGTTCAACACCTGCTGATGGCCTAGCCGCTGTAAAGACTAACCAATATTACAGAGTATTTAGAGTTGACAATATTCTAGGTGCTTAGTCTTAGCATTTAATTAATATTAAAAGAGGGATGAAAGTCCCTCTTTTTTTTGTATAAATATAGGTATGAGCTTAACAAACAACTTCAACTATCTACAACCAACTGGATTTAAGTTAGTAATAGATAGAAAAAATTATCCGAACTTAGAGTTCTTTTGCCAGGACTTCACTCACGCTGGTGTGATTATGAACACAGCTGACCTTGGCTATAAGAAGATATCTGCAATTCCGTTTATAGGTGATAAACTTACTTATAACGAAATGCTAGCAAACATAATAATCGATGAAGATATGAAATCTTATACAGAGATGCATAACTGGATGAGAAGAAATCTTGATACAGATAATGTATCAGCACTTGATAGATTTAAATCTGCTACGCAAAAACCATCGTCAGTATCTGATATTACGTTATCAATATTAAATAGTTCTAATAACGCAATTGCACAAATTGTATATAGAGATAGTATACCAACAGCTTTAACTGATATTCAGTTTCAAGCAACTAGTGGTGCTGAATCTTTCTTAACGTTTGGTGCTTCATTTAGATTTACTTATTTTGATATTAAAATTATCAATTCAACAACTGGCGCAATTACAGATTCATTTGACGTAACTGGTTCCGTAACTGGTTAATATATATTATTATTGGAGAGATTATGATCGACTTGAAAAAAGTCCACGAAATGTGGCAGAACGATAGCATTATTAATAATGCAAAATTAGACGAAACTTCCAAAAATACACCTCAGTTACATGCAAAATATCTGCAAATATGGTCAACCGCAAAATTAGAATTAAGGCGTGCTGAGTTTGAACAGAAGAAACTATTGAAAGAAAAGTGGTTATATTATAATGGAAAAATGGATCAAGAGACTATGAAAGAAAAAGGTTGGCAACCAGATCCATTTGATGGTTTAAAAGTATTAAAAGGAGAAATGGATTATTATTATGACAGTGATCCAGAAATTCAAAAATCAGAAGAAAGGATACAGTATTGGAAAACTGTAGTTGAATGTTTATCTGAAATTATAAGTAACTTAAACTGGAGACATCAAACAATTTCTAATATAATTAAATGGAAACAATTCGAATCAGGAAATTAAATCATTCCACTATATATGTAGAATGCGATAGAGGAGTAGGAGCAGAACTGCGAGAGTTTTTTTCCTTCTTTGTGCCAGGATATAAATTTATGCCAGCATTTCGTAATAGATTATGGGATGGAAAAATAAGACTTTTTAACCAAATTACTGGTCATATATCAGCAGGTTTATTTCCACAAATAGTTTCATTTGCTGAAAGCCGAGAATACGAAGTTAAAGTTATGGAATCTGATTATGGTGATCCTAGCGTAGGAAACAAAATTAATCCAGAATTTATGATGAAGTTTATTGATGCTTTAAAACTACCATTTAAAATAAGAGACTATCAGTTTGACGCAGTATGTACAGGAATAGGAAGAAAAAATGCTATATTATTATCTCCTACTGGTTCTGGTAAATCGTTAATCATCTATGTTCTTATGCGTTATATGTTAACATCTTTTGAAAATGATATATTAATTATAGTTCCAACTACTTCGTTAGTTGAACAAATGTATAATGATTTTAAAACTTATGGATATGATGTTGATACGTATTGCCATAGAATATATTCAGGCAAAGATAAGAACACACCTAAGAGAGTTATAATAAGTACATGGCAATCTATATACAAATTTCTTCCAGAATGGTTTAGCAGATTTGGTACAGTGTTTGGTGATGAGTGTCATGGATTTAAATCAAAATCGTTAACATCTATAATGAACAAATGTACAGAGGCTGAATATAGATTTGGCACAACCGGAACATTAGATGGTGCATTAACTCATGAACTAGTGTTGCAAGGATTATTTGGTAAAGTATATAGAGTTACAAGTACAAGAGAATTACAAGATAACGATACTTTAGCTAAGCTTACGATACGAAGAATAATATTAGATCATGGCGAAAACATTAAAAAAGATTTTGGAAAGAAAACATATCAAGAAGAAATAGAATTTATTGTTACAAATACTAAACGTAATACATTCATAAAGAATTTAACACTTGATTTAAAAGGTAATACATTAGTATTGTACAACTATGTAGAAAAACATGGTAAGCCGTTATATCAATTAATTAAAGATGAAGTTGAAGAAAGCCGCAAGACTTTTTTTGTATCTGGTGAAACTGCTGCAACTGATAGAGAAGCCATAAGAGCAATTATAGAAAAACAAAAGAATTCTATAACTGTTGCATCACTTGGAACGTTTAGTACAGGTATAAATATTAGGAATCTACATAATATTGTCTTTGCATCACCATCTAAGTCACAGATAAGAGTTTTACAGAGTATTGGTAGAGGTTTAAGAAAAACAGATGATAATAAAGATGCAACGCTTTATGATATCATTGATGACATAACTTGGAAAAGTAAAAAGAACTTTGGTATATTACATGCAGATGAAAGATTAAGAATTTACGGTAGAGAAAAATTTAACCATAAAACTTATAGAGTGAATTTATGAAAATAAAACAATTTAAACTAACTAATAATGATGAAATAATATGTGAAGTCTTGGAATGGGACACTGGCGAAGATGCTGGAGATGTGTTAGTTAAAAAAGCCTTAAGAGTTGTTGGCGTAGAAGACTATCAAAAAGGATGGAGGTTCTTTTGTTTTAGACCATGGATGTGCTTTCAAGATGATCCGGAGTCTTTACAAACTTTAAATTCTGCACACATAATTGTAACAACTAATCCTTCTCCAGATATATTAAAACATTATAAAACATGCATTACAAGAATTGAAGAAGACTTAAAATTAAATAGAAATACTAAAAGAAAAGCATATGCTAATTTAGATGAAATACAAGAAGAACTAAGAGATCTAACAGATGATGAAATGGATGATTTCTTATCTAATAAATATGGTGCTACTGAAGAAGTTCCGTATTCTTTAGACTCAGACGATGGCAAGATAATCAAGTTGTTTAAAAAGAAACCAAGCTTGCATTAAATAAGTATATCCCCTTCTCCCCGTATACTCTTTTATTATACCATATATTCACACAAATGTACACTATTATATTTTTAATTAAGAGAGAAATTAAACAGTGTACTTTTACGTAAAATCAGTGTATAATAATACTATAAAATAAAGGTTATGATAATGGCACGCAAAAAAAGTATACACTATGTTAACAATTCTGACTTCTCTAGCGCAGTAGTCGAATATGTTGAAAGAGTTGTAATCGCACGAGATAATGAAACTAAAATTCCTACAGTCCCAGACTATGTTGCTCAATGCTTCTTAAAAATAGCTGAAGGTTTATCGCATAAAGGAAACTTTATAAGATATACTTATAGAGAAGAAATGGTTATGGATGCTGTTGAAAATTGTTTAAAGGCGATTAGCAACTATAATTTAGAAGCAGCAACCAGAACTGGTAAACCAAATGCATTTGCATATTTTACTCAGATAACATGGTATGCTTTCTTAAGAAGAATATCAAAAGAAAAAAAACAACAAGAAATTAAACTTAATTATTTAGCTAAATCTGGTATTGAAAATTTTATTGACATGGGTACTGAAGCTGTAGCTTCTAATCAAGCATCACGGTTTGTTGATACACTTAAAGATAGAATTGCAAGAGTACGTAATACAGATAATCAAGTAAAAGAAATAGTTAAGAAAGAAAAAAAGAAACGCAAAGTAAAATTAGCGGATTCAGATTTAAGCGTGTTTATGCAATGAAGGTAGGTATTACAGCATCTACATTTGATTTATTACACGCTGGTCATATTGAAATGTTAAGAGAAGCAAAGGATCATTGTGAATATTTAATATGCGCTTTACAGATTGATCCTTCTATTGATAGAATAGAAAAAAATAAACCTGTTCAAACAATAGTTGAAAGATACACACAGCTATCTGCAGTTAGATTTGTAGATGAAGTTATTCCATACATGTACGAAAATGATCTTATAGATATACTTTCTATGAGAAATATAGACGTACGCATACTAGGTGAAGAATATAGAGAAAAAGACTTTACAGGAAGAGATATTTGTAAAGCACGTGATATAGAATTGTACTTTAATAAAAGAGAACATAGATTTAGTACAAGTGATTTAAGAAAGAGAATAACGAATGAAAATAGCAATACTCAATGATACACATAACGGAATTCGAAACTCTTCAGAAATATTTTTAGATAATGCAGAAGATTTTTATAAAAATATATTTTTTCCAGAGTGTAAAAAACGTGGAATAAAACAAATATTACACCTAGGTGATTATTATGATCACCGTAAATTTGTAAATTTTAAAGCACTTAACCAAAATAGAAGAGTGTTTTTAGAACCTTTAAGAAAAAATAATATGGTTATGGATATTATACCAGGCAACCATGATACGTATTATAAGAACACTAATGAATTGAATTCATTAAAAGAATGCCTAGGACATTATATGAATGAAATCCATATAATTATGGAACCAACTGTTATGCAATACGGTTCTTTGAATATGGGATTACTTCCATGGATATGCGCAGATAACTACGACCAATCAATGAATTTTATTAGAGACTGCAAAGCAGACTGGCTAGGCGCTCATCTTGAATTAGCTAACTTTGAAATTGGCAGAGGTATCATGGCACATGGCGGTATGGATCCAAAGCTATTTCATAAGTTTGAACAAGTATTATCTGGTCATTATCATACAGCATCTAAAAGAGATAACATATGGTACTTAGGTAATCCTATGGAGTTCTTTTGGTCTGATGCACATGATACAAAGTACTTTCATATTTTAGATACAGAAACAAGACAAATAGAAAAAATACAAAATACTTACACTTTATTTGAAAAAATAGTGTACAATGACAAAGAAGTATGTTATAATAACTATAATAAAAACTTATCTAAAAAGTTTGTTAAAGTTGTTGTAGCAGAAAAGACTGATCCATTTACATTCGATAGATTTATTGATAACATTCAGAATCAAGATATCTATGAATTAAAAATAGCAGAAAACTTTAATGAATTTATGGGTCAAAACGTTGAAGATGAAAATATGAAATTTGAAGATACAGGCGAAATTGTTGATTCATATGTCGAAGCAGTAGATACAGATTTAGATAAGACCAAGATTAAACTGCAAATGAGAGAACTAATGACAGAAGCACAGGCACTTGAAATAGCATGATAAATTTTAAATCTATAAAATATAAGAACTTTTTATCTTCTGGAAATTCTTTCACTGAGATACCTTTGAATAAAGATAAGTCAACACTTATTGTTGGTCATAATGGTGCTGGTAAATCAACCATGTTAGATGCTATATCGTTTGCATTGTTTGGCAAACCTCATCGTAAAATTATGAAGAACCAATTAGTTAATTCTATAAATCAAAAGCAAGCAGTAGTTGAAGTAGAGTTTTCAGTAGGTGCAGCACAGTTTAAAATCATAAGAGGCATAAAGCCAAACATATTTGAAATATGGAAAGATGGTGCTATGATCAACCAATCTTCTCATTCATTAGAATATCAGAAGATCCTTGAGCAAAATATATTAAAACTTAATCATAAAAGTTTTCATCAAGTAGTTGTCTTAGGTTCATCTTCTTTCATACCTTTTATGCAACTGAATGCAGGCCATCGTAGGAATGTTATTGAAGATCTCCTAGATATTAATATTTTTTCTAAGATGAATCTTATTATAAGAGAAAGAAATTCTATATTAAAAGAAAGCATTACTAGAATAAGTAATGATACTAATATCGTAAAAAGTAAAATAGAACAGCAAGCAAAATATATTAGAGATATCGCTGCTCTTACCAAAGAGAATAGAAACAAATATGAAAATCAAATTGCAACTGCAAGAGAAAGAATAAAGAAACTTCAAATACAAAATAGTGAATTGAGTTTAGCACTCGAATCTAGTACAGCAATTGATGAACTAAAAAAACTACAAACACAAAAGAATAAAGTTATAGGTGAAATTGCTACTATAAAACAAGAAATGAAATCAGTTGCAAAACGTGGTATGTTTCTAGAAAAGAATGATGAGTGTCCTACATGTGATCAGCCTATAGCTAACAAAGATAAACTTATTTCAGAAACAAGAAGTGAAGCTCAAAAAGTCCAATCATCTCTAAATACAGTAGAAGTTAATGGTAATTCTATTGACACAAACATATTAGCATTAGAAGAAATCATTAAAGACGTAAAAGAAAAAACAGATACTATTAATGCAAATAATAGAGAGATCGTTTCAGTAAATCAAAACAACGATGAGTTACAAAAGTATTTAGAAAGTGAAGTATCGGCTGATCTAACTGGTGCACGTAACGACTTAGAAACTATGAATAGCGATAAAGAAAGTTTATTTGAAGAGAAGCTTAAGTTAAACGAACAGTTCGGTTATAACAATGTTATTGCTGAAATGTTAAGAGATACTGGTATTAAGACAAAAATTATTAAACAGTATTTGCCTACTATTAATAAACTTGTTAATCAGTTCTTGCAAACTCTGGACTTCTTCGTTTCTTTCAACTTAGATGAAAATTTTAATGAAACAATAAAGTCTAGACACAGAGATGATTTTACTTATGATTCTTTTAGTGAAGGCGAAAAGCAAAGGATCGATTTATCTTTATTATTTACATGGAGGCAGATCGCTAAAATGAAAAATTCAGTATCAACTAATCTATTGGTACTTGATGAAACATTTGATTCATCACTTGATCATGATGGTATTGAAAACTTATTAAAAATACTATCCATGATGGACGCTAATAGTAATACCTTTATTATATCTCATAAAGGAGACATATTAGATGGTAAGTTTGAGTCCAAGATTGAATTTGTAAAAGATAGAAATTTTTCTAAGATAAAAAATTAAATGAAATTAACTGTGTACATTTGCACAAATCTATGGTATAATATTATTATAAAATACAAAAAGGAAGGTTATTAATTATGGAATTAAGTGAAAGCACTTTACAGGTTTTAAGAAACTTTTCAGGCATTAATCAAAATATATTGATTAAATCTGGATCGAATATTAAAACTATTAGTGAAGCAAGAAACGTAGTAGCAACTGCCGATGTTACCGAAAGTTTCGAAAAAGATTTCGGCATATACGATTTAAACGAATTTATTGGAGTAATAGGATTAGTCAATTCTCCTAGTTTAAAATTCGAAGATCACTCTGTTACTGTTTCTGATGCATCTGGTAGATCTAAAGTAAATTACTTTTATGCTGCCGAAGAAACATTAACGGCACCTACAAAAGATGTTACTATGCCAGAGGCTGATGTTAAGTTTGTATTAGATAATGATACACTAAACAAATTGAAAAAAGCTGCATCAACTTTAGGTCACACCGAAGTATCAATACAAGCAAAAGATGGTGTATTAAGCTTATCAGTTCTTGAGAATAAAAATCCAACATCAAATGCATTTTCGATTGACATTGATGGCGAGTTTAAACAAGACGCTGTGTTTAACTTTATCATAAGTATTTCTAATCTTAAGATCCTACCAGGTGATTATGAAGTAGAAATATCTTCTAAATTAATAACGCAATTTAAAAATAAAGAAATACCTTTAAAGTATTGGATTGCACTTGAAAAATCTTCAACATACGGAGCATAATAATATGTCAGATACGGATAATATAAAACAATTAAAAGATCTTGCAAACAAAGCAAGTAGAAGCATTGTTGCAGTAATTGATGCTGTTACACAAAGAGGTGGATTTAAAGGCGAAGAGCTTTCCACTATTGGTGGCTTAAGAGACCAAGCCATTCAAATCATTCAAATAAGTGAAGCTATTCAGCAAGAAGATGCAATGAATGATAAAAGTGAAACTAAAGAAGAAACTAAAGCGGAACCAAAGAAATAATGAGTGCTGAGTTTCTATGGTGTGAGAAGTACCGGCCTAAGGTTGTAGCAGATACAATCTTACCTGAATCTTTAAAATTAACCTTCCAAAAGATAGTCGACGGTGGTGAACTTCCTAATATGTTGTTCACTGGTACTGCCGGCTTAGGTAAGACCACAATCGCCCGAGCTCTATGCAATGAGCTCGGTTGCGATTTTATTCTTATCAACGGTTCTGAAGAAGGTAATATTGATACGTTAAGAACTAAGATAAAACAATTTGCATCATCTGTTTCATTACAAGGTGGTTATAAAGTTGTTATATTAGATGAAGCCGACTATCTCAATCCACAATCTACACAACCAGCGTTACGCGGTTTTATAGAAGAGTTTTCCAATAACTGCAGATTTATTCTTACATGCAACTTTAAAAACAGAATTATCGAGCCATTACATTCACGATGTGGTGTATATGAATTTAACACATCTAAAAAATCTATGATTGAATTGTGTGAATCCTTTATGGCTAGATGTAAAACTATTTTAGATAATGAAAAAATTGAATATGACGACAAACCTTTAGCTGAACTTATAATGAAATTTGCACCTGATTGGCGTAGAGTGCTAAATGAATTACAAAGATATTCTATTAATGGCCGTATCGATTCAGGTGTTGTAGCTAACCTTCAAGATAAAAACTTTGATGATTTGTTCTCTCATTTAAAAAATAAAAATTTTAAAGGTATGAGATCTTGGGTAGTTAATAATATAGATACAGATGCAAGCGCTATTTTTAGAGCTATTTACGACAGAATGATAGATAAAGTTGCACCACAATCAATACCGCAACTTGTTCTTTTGCTTGCAGACTATCAATATAAAAATGCATTTGTTGCTGACCATGAACTTAATGTGGTGGCATGTTTAACGGAGGTAATGTCAGATGTTCAATTCAATTAAGTTAACACTATACACTCAAGACGATTGTGGTTATTGCCAGATTTTAAAAAAGAAACTGTTAGATTGGGGTTATCAATATAGAGAAATCAATATAAGCTATGATCTTTTTGCAAAAGATTTTATGAAGCAAAAAGGCCATAGAACTGTACCACAATTATATTGGCATAACACACATCTAAATAAACTGCCAACAACAGAGCTCACTAAAAACCACATAGAAGCTGAAATTGATTATGATAATTATGTAGGTGGAGTAGAAAACTGGGCTCCTCTTAAAAGCGCATAGGATATACAATGAATCCATTTGAATACTCGAACTCAATAAATTACACTAAGAAAAATATCATGGTAGATGATATTACTGAAAAAGCATATTTACCATACATGATTAACAGGCAACTATCATATTTTCCTGATACAGTGTTAGCTGCAAATGAGATGAATCGTAATCATCACCTAGATAACCACCTTCAATATTCGTTTCTTATAAATATAATTAGAAAACGTAAAAGGTTTTCTAAATGGTTCAAACCTGAACAGATTAGTGACTTGGATGTGGTTAAAACATATTATGGCTATAGCAACGAAAAAGCCCGACAGATTTTACCTCTACTTTCCACTGATCAAATAAATGAATTGAAAAATAAGGTGGCAAAAGGTGGAACAAGAAAATAACATTGTAGAATGGAACCCAGCAAATATGCTAGAGGTTACATTAAACGAGCCAGACGATTTTCTTAAAATAAGAGAGACATTAACTAGAATAGGTGTCGCGTCACGTAAAGATAATAAGCTTTATCAATCGTGCCATATACTTCATAAGCAAGGACGATATTTTATCGTGCACTTTAAGGAGCTCTTTTTATTAGACGGAAAAAAGTCCAATCTCGAAGAAAATGATGTCGGCCGTAGAAACACTATAGCAACATTAATGAGTGATTGGGGATTATTAACTGTAGTAAATAAAGAACAACTACAACCTATAGCTCCATTAAGACAAATTAAAATAATATCTTTTAAAGATAAAGATGAATGGGAATTATGTCCAAAATATAACATTGGTAATGGAACAAAATGACTAGTAAAGATGAAAATGAAATCTTCTATGCTGTAAAAGGTCACTTGATACCAAGTCAATGGAGTAGGAAAGACATAGACCGCACAGTTAATAGTTATATTAAAAGACTATGGGGCAACTGTGAACGCTTACCTCGCACTTCTGAAGCATTTGAAAAAGCATGGGAAAAGCAAACACGACTTCCATTTGGCAGCTGTTAAATTTTCATCTACTAGTTTAAATTAAAAACAAAGATACTATATATATTATTATAGAGGCGCCGATAAACGGGTCTCGCACAACCTTGCTAGTCAATAGGAGGCAATTATGACTAAGAACTTTTTATACCCAAGAAACGCTTTTTTGGGATTCGATCACATTTTCGACCAGCTAGAAAATATTCATAGCCACGCGAAAGATACATACCCACCATATAATGTAGTTAAACACGACAATATGAAATATGAAATTGAGATGGCAGTAGCCGGATTCAAAAAAGAACATATCGATATTGAAGTAAAAGACCACGTTATGAACATTATTGGTAATAGACCTAAGCGTAGAGAACAAGACGCGTATGTCCATAAAGGTATTAGTGCTCGAAAGTTTTCAAGATCATTTAGACTGTCCGAATATACGGAAGTAAATGGTGCTGACATTCAGGACGGCATACTATCTGTTCAATTAAAGGTAGTCCTACCAGAAGAGAAGCGACCTCGTAAAATTTCAATTAATTAACGAGGAAAAGTAAATGACAACTTTAACTACAACTTACAACATCACATGTCAAGTATGTGAATATATTGCTAGCTCATTCAAAAATACAATTAAATCTATCATAAAAGGTAGACAAATGGCCGCGAATGCAGAAGTAGCAAGACAACTTCAACAGCTTGGTTTCTATGGAAGAGACGAAGATTTAAAGCATATCATTATGCAATTAAATGAAAAAACTACTGAAGAATATAAAACAAAGTAATATTGTAAGATATCAAAATAAATTAGGTGGGCAGTGCCCGCCTTTTTTATTATAAATAGTATTTTACAAGGAGGTTATAATATGAATATAGAAAACTTAAGAAAAGAACTTGAATTGGATGAAGGTGTTAAACATGAAATATACAATGATCATCTTGGCTACGCTACTTTTGGTATTGGTCATCTTGTTATCGATTCAGATCCAGAGCATGGACAAGAAATTGGAACAACTATTTCAAAAGACAGAGTCATCGAAGCCTTTAATAACGACGTACAAACCGTGCTCGCAGATTGTGAGCGATTATATAACGATTTTAATGTCTTGCCAGAAGAATGTCAAATGATTATAGCAAACATGATGTTTAACATGGGAAGACCTAGGCTTTCAAAATTTAAAGGTATGAAAGCTGGTGTTGATTCTCAAGATTGGAATAAAGCTGCAGACGAAATGATAGACTCTGCATGGTATAGACAAGTTCCTAATAGAGCTGGTAGACTTGTTAAAAGAATGAAAGCCTTAGCATAATGTCTGATTTAGATTTTGATTTTGGATTTACTGCTGTAACTGAAGATGAGTTAGATGTAGTAAAGAAGACGCAAAACTCTGTAAATGATGCTGAACAGATGGCAACATCTGCACAAGATACACTCGATAAATTATATAATGCTATCATTCCTTTGCTTAATAATCTTAAAAAGAATCCAGAAAAAGAATATATCCTTTGGCCTAATAGACTAGAAAAAGTTGAACAGTTTGAAGATCATATAAATGTAATTTATAGAGGTTAATATGGAAAAATTTAAAACTTATTTAAATATTAATGAGAAATGGATTAATCCACATCACACTGATGAACATGATGAAGTTCATACTCAGATGCAAGCTCCTAAGACTGCGTTTCCTCAACATGTTCATAAACAGCTTAAACACCTATCTACTCCAGCAAACTTTCATAAAGCAATGAAGAGTGCAACTACAACTCACATTCATCATTCAGATTCGAATCTGCACAAGATGGGAAATACCGATGTTAACAATAAAAAAGGTATACTTGGAAATCCAGAAATTGAAAAAGCTAAAGCTAATAGAGTTTCTAGTCAATACGATAACGCTCATAAGAAACCAATGACTAAACCTATTATCTTACACCATATTAAATCTGGTCATAAACACTTATTGGCAGGTAACACAAGATTAACGCATGGTGTACAAGATAGAAAAGAAAAAGTACCCCTACATACAATAAAATATTAAAAAGTCCTTTACTTTTCAATAAAACTATGGTATAATATAACTATAATGAAAAATTTTAAAACATACTTAGAAGAAGCTGCCGGAAAAGGTTTAACTATATTTGACATAGATGAAACTATGTTTATTACTAAAGCAAAAGTACACATAGTTAAAAACGGTAAAATTATCAAGAAGCTTGATAACCAAGAATTTAACACTTATAAGAAAAAATCTGGTGAAGAATACGATTTTGGTGAATTTAAAAATGCTGAAGTTTTTCAAAAGACTTCCACACCAATAGCAAGAATGATTAACAAAGTTAAGATGATACTTAAGAATGCTACAAAGGCAGGATCAAAAGTTATTATTGTAACAGCTAGACCTAACTTTGATAATAAGAAAACATTTCTAGATACATTTAGAAATCAAGGAATTGACATAGATAAAATCTATGTTGAACGTGCTGGCAATCTTGGAACTGGTCCAGCAGCAGATAACAAGAAAGTCATTTTTAAAAAATATTTAGATCAAAAAATATACAAAAGAATAAGATTATTTGATGATGCTATGTCAAATTTAAAAATGTTTAATTCATTACAAAAAGACTATCCGGATGTTTCCTTTGAAGCATTCCTAGCAAAACCAAACGGCTCTATTTCTAGAGTACGTTAACAGGAGATAATTATGAATATGAAGACCATCGCGGCAGTGGCGACACTGGCATCTTTGTTCTGTTTTTCGGCTTTTTCAGCTGAAAAAATTAAAATTGGATTTATCTATGTTGGCCCTACTGGCGATCATGGATGGACATATAGACACGACATTGGAAGACAAGATGTTGAAAAACATTTTGGAGATAAAGTCAAAACTAAATACATTGAATCTGTATCAGAAGGTCCAGATGCAGAAAGAGTTATGCGGTCAATGGCTATGGAAGGTATGGATATTATATTCGCAACTTCTTTTGGTTACATGAATAGTATGGTAAAAGTTGCAAAAGAATTTCCAAATGTAAAATTTGAACATGCTACAGGATACAAACAAGGACCTAACTTATCAACTTATGGATTAAGATTATATCAAGCAAGACATGTACAAGGTGTTATTGCTGGTATGATGACTAAAACTAATAAGATTTGTTATGTTGGTGCATTTCCTATTCCTGAAGTTATCAGAGAAATTAATACATATTACTTAGGTGCTAAGAGCGTAAATCCAGATGTTGATATCGATATTATTTGGGTAAACACTTGGTACAATCCTGTTAAAGAAGGCGAAGCTGCAAAAGTTTTAATTGCACAAGGTTGTGATATGGTTGCTCAACATACAGATTCACCTTCACCATTACAAGTTGCAGAAAAATTAGGTAAATTTGGATTTGGACAAGCATCAGATCAAATGAAATTTGCTCCTAAGGCTCAGTTAACTGCAACTATTGACAACTGGTCACCTTACTATATTGCAAGAGTACAAGCAGTATTAGACGGTACATGGAAGTCAGGAGACTACTTTGGTGGTATGATTGATGGCACTGTTGAAATGGCACCGTTTGCAAATATGCCTGCAGACGTTGAAGCACATGCTGCTAAGATAAAAGAAAGTATTAAGAATGGCAAGTACCATGCTTTTACTGGACCTATCAAAGACAACAATGGCAAGTTACAATTAAAAGACGGTGAAATTGCTGATGATGCACATCTAAATAGTATGATGTACTATGTTGAAGGCATCGATGCTAAAGTGCCTGGTAATTAAAAATGATTCCAGTAATTGATTTTAAAGGTCCGAATGTACTGGAAAAAATACGCAAAGCTTATACGACTGTAGGCTTTGCAGTTTTCACTAACACACTACAAAATAAAGATCAAACCACAATGAATGTTTGGTTTGATTTAATGAAAGAATTCTTTAAGCAAGATTTAGAAAAGAAAAACGAATACAAATATCAAGCTGAAAACAATCTAGGTTATACAGTTATGGGCGCAGAAAATGTAGATCCAGACGCGCCAAAAGATATGAAAGAAAGCTTTAATTATAATAATAGTAGAATGCCTAGTGAATTATGGCCTACTTTAAACGGATTTAAAGCAACAGCATTACAGACTATTGATATTGCAGATAGACTTACATTAAAAATATTAGAAAAGTTTGATGAGATTTTAGATACAGGATCATTATTAACTAAAGCACATATAAAACCGTATAACACAACTCGAGTTATACATTATCCTGCATATGATGGTCCATTAGAACATAAACAAATGAGAATAGGAGAACATAGTGACTATGGTACTATTACTTTACTTTGGCAAATTAATGATGTTCCTGGGCTCCAAGTCCAAGACCTACAAAAAACATGGCACCCGGTCCCGTATGCAAATGATGGAGTAGTTGTTAATATTGGCGACTTACTACAGCGTTGGACTAACGATTATTTTGTAAGTACAAAACACAGAGTAGTTAATAGTCATATACATACACCAAGATATAGTATGGCACACTTTGTTGATCCAGAACCTGGAACAATAGTACAAAATTTATCTAAGATTAAACTTGATCAATACAAACCTATCGAAAGTAGGCAATACTTAATGAACAGATTAGCACAGAGTTATTAATGAAAATTAAACATTATATTAAAAGTTACAAAGACTTTCCAGTTGCTGGTGTAGACTTTAAAGACATATCAAGTCTGTGTAATAGCAATGGATTAAAATTAGCATGTGACTTAATGGAAAAACAACTCGTATTCCATATGTGTAACTCTATACCAAAGATATTAGCATTAGATGCAAGAGGGTTTATATTCGGTAGTATTATTGCTGATAGAAACAATCTTAATTTAGTGTTATGCCGTAAAAAAGGTAAGTTACCTGGAGAAACTATTAAAAAAAATTTACAACTTGAATACGGCAATTCTACATTAGAATTACAAAAAGATACTATAAAGACCGATGATGACATTATTATCATTGATGACTTAATGGCTACAGGCGGAACAGTCATAGCAGCTATTGAAATGGTTAAAGAGCTAGGCGGCAACATATCTGCTGTTGCATGCGCAATAGACTTACCAGACTTAGGTGGAAGTGACAAGATAAAAAATCTTGGTATTCCATTTTATACAGGTGTAGAATATCTCGACTAGTTAACATGTTATGTATTTAATTAATTTTTTAGTGTACATTTGCTTAAAAGCATGGTATAATAATACTATTAAAATGGAGTAATACATAATGACATTAACTAAACTATCAGTAATTTATTCACACTTTCAATCCCTTCCGGATTATCACCATAAAATTAAATACCTTCAGGATCACAAATCTGAACTTGAAAAATTTGATATAAAAGTTGACAATTTAATCAGTCACTATACGACCAACGGCGATAAACAATATCAAACAATTAAAAAAACGGAATATTAATTAATGGCTTTTTATACTAACCTTTATCGATATAAAAGTAACATATACTATCGTGGCTATTCAACTAAAGGCGATAGAGTTACTAAAAAAGATCATTACGAACCAAAGTTCTGGGTTACTACACCAGATGAAACTGGTTACACTAGTATTGATGGCCATAATGTTGGATCAATAAACTTTAATAGTATGTACGAAGCTGGACAGTGGTTGCGTGATAACCTCGAAGTTTCAGGTAGAAAAATTTATGGTAATAAAAGATACATATCACAGTACGTAATGGAAAACTTTCCAACTGATATTCAATTTGATCGTAGCGCAATTAACGTTGGTACATTTGATATCGAAACAGATTATGACGATGGCTTTCCACATCCCGATCAAGCAGCTCATAAAATACTATCAATATCGTATAAGTCTAGTAAATTTTCAACATATCACGTGTGGGGTTATGGCGATTTTGATATTAAAGCAGCTCTTATAACCGATGTTAAATATACTCAATGTAATAGTGAAGAAGAACTTCTTACTAAATTTATAGAATTCTGGTCAAATCCAGATATTACACCTGATGTCATCACGGGCTGGAATACAAGATTTTTCGATATACCTTACGTACTAAATCGTACAAAGCAGGTTTTAGGTGAAGAATATTTACATAAGTTTTCTCCTTATGGTTTACTAATACCACCACCAAGACCTGTTACGTATCGTGGTAGAGAAAATCTAGTTTATGAAATACCAGGTATTCAAACATTAGATTATATGGAACTATTTCAAAAGTTTGGTTATACGTATGGCCCTCAAGAATCATATGCATTAAATCATATTGCTTATGTTGTCCTCGGTGAAAAGAAACTTTCATACGATGAATCAGGTTCACTTAAAAATCTATATAAAGATGATCATCAAAAGTACATCGACTATAATATGAAAGATGTTCAACTCGTTGATAGACTCGAAGAAAAACTTGGATTGATTACGTTGGCTATTACTATGGCTTATAAAGGCGGTGTTAATTTCCAAGACACATTTGGTGTAACTGCTATATGGGAATCGATTATTTGTAGAAAACTATATCAAAGTAAAGTTATTCCGCCACTTACACAAAAGTATGATGACTATCAAATTCAAGATGGTAAAACTAATATTGCTGGTGGATATGTTAAAGACCCTATTGCTGGTAAATATCAGTGGGTAGTATCATTTGATTTAAATTCACTGTATCCTAATATCATTGTACAAAATAATATGTCACCAGAAACAAGAGTTAATCGTATTGATGATCCATCTAAATTTGCAAGAGCTGCAAATGAAACATATTATCGTAAAGACTTTCAAGGTGTACTACCAAAAATTATTGAAGAATATTATGATGAGCGTGTATCTATTAAAAATATGATGTTAGCTGCAAAAGCTGAAGAGCAAAAAGGTTATACATCTGCACTAGATAAAGAAATAAGTAACTTAGAAAACAGGCAGATGGCTATTAAGATTCTACTTAATAGTTTATATGGTGCACTTGCTAATAAACACTTTTTATACTTCAGTACAGGATTAGCCGAAGGCGTAACACTTACTGGCCAAAAAGCAATTAAACATGCTGAAGTTACGATGAACACTGAATTAAATAAGTTACTTAAATCTGATAAAGATTATGTGATTGCAATCGATACCGATTCTTTATATGTTAACTTTGGTCCATTGGTAGAGCAATTTGCTCCAAATAATCCAGTTTTATTCTTAGATAAAATATGTAAAGAACATTTTGAACCTGCTATTGGAAAAGCATATGCTAAGTTTTTTGAAATGCATAACGCATATAAAAACAGAATGGTTATGGCAAGAGAAGCAATATCAGATGTTGGTATTTGGACTGCAAAGAAACGATATATACTTAACGTACATAATAATGAAGGCGTACAATATGCTGAACCTAAACTTAAGATTATGGGTATTGAAGCTATTAAGTCATCAACACCAGAAATTGTACGTAATAAATTTAAAGAAGCATTTAAGCTTATAATATCTGGTACTGAAAAAGAAACACAAACGTTTATTGCTAACTTTAAAGCTGAGTTTAAAAGTTTAAATCCAGAAGCTATAGCTTTTCCACGTGGAGTTAGTAACATAACAGATTGGCACGATCGAAAAACTATATTTAAGAAAAGCTGTCCAATACATGTTCGTGGATCATTGCTGCATAATTATTATCTTAAACAAAATAAACTAAATGACAAATATGAACTTATACAAAATGGTGATAGAATTAAATTTGTATATCTAAAACTACCAAACACTATAAGACAAAATATAATATCATTTAAAGATGTGTTACCTAAAGAATTAAAGTTACACAATTATATTAATTATGATTTACAATTCGAAAAAACATTTATCGAACCACTAAATCTAATACTTAACCCAATTGGCTGGTCAGCCGAAGAACAAGCAACACTGGAGGATTTTTTCGTATGAGTGCGAACTGGTTTAAAGACATGCAAGCCATGCATAAGAAATATGGCGTAGACGAATGGATGAATAAAGAAAAGAATTCTGAATGGTGTAAACTGAGAACGTTTATGGATTTTAGAATTAATATGATGCAAGAAGAACTTGATGAAACAAAAGCAGCATTTAAAAATAATGATCCAGAAGAAATTGTTGATGGCATTATAGATATGTGTGTCTTTGCTATCGGCACATTAGAAGTGTTTGGCGTTGATGCTAATAAAGCATGGGACCAAGTACTAAAAGCGAATATGTCAAAAGAAGTTGGCATTAAAGAAGGCAGACCTAATCCTCTTAATTTACCAGATTTGGTAAAGCCTGAAGGTTGGGAAGGCCCTACACATAAGGGAAATCATGGAAATATCACTGACTCTTTTTAATAGTATATTTGATAATAAGACTAAACAAAAGTTAACATTTGAAAACTTTGATAGCTTTGAAAAAGCTTTGTATGGTCTATCTAATCGAGTTATAAAATCTAAAAAAGATGCACCATTAATGTCACCTGCGCAATTTAAGCCTGACACCACACGTGCTAACGATAATGTTACGTCGTGGGCAGGCTGGTGTGCAGTTGATGTTGATGACTTTGAATTTACAGGAGACCTACAAAGTGCTTTATCAAATCGTTTCAATAAGTATCGTTTTATTTGCTACTCTACTGCTAGCAGCTTGGAATCTTTTCCAAAGTTTAGGCTTGTCTTTCCACTTACGAAGAATATACCACATGAAAAGATACGACACTTTTGGTATGCTCTTCAAACAGAACTTGGAGATTTGGGAGATAAGCAAACCAAAGATCTTTCTCGCATGTATTATGTACCAGCAAAATATGATAATGCTTTTAATTTTATCTTTTCTCGAAGTGGTGATTTTATCAACCCTGATATTTTATTAAACAAATATCCTTATAAAGAAAAGAGTTCTAATAGTTTCTTTGATAAACTACCAGCAGATATGCAAAAAGAAATTATTGAACACCGCAAATCTAAATTAGATAATACTAATATAAATTGGTCATCATATAAAAATTGTCCATTCTTTCCAAGACAATTAGAAAAAGAATATAGAATGATAAGTAGTGCTGGTTGGTATCATAAGATGTATCAAATTATGGTTGCTACTGCTGGTAATGCTATTAAAAGTAAATACCCAATCTCTGCACATGAAATAACTTCTTTATGTAGAGAACTTGATAATGAAACTGGAAATTGGTATAAATCCAGACCGCTTGAAAAAGAAGCTGATAGAGCTATAGAACATGTTTATAAGAACATTTAACATGTTATGTTTATTTTCCTTTACTTTTAGAGAAAAGTATGGTATAATAATACTATAAAATTAAAAAAGCGGAGAATATAATATGTCTACTAAATTTAATGCAAATAAAAATACTGCACCTTCTAGAACTAATGCTAATAAATCACCTAAAAAAACTGCAGTGCAGCCAAAGCTAATCCAAAAATTTCCATCTGATTACGGAATTGCATCACCTAGATTTGGCATACTGGAATATCCTTTCAAGAGATATAGTTAACATGTACACAACAAACTTTACAATAAGTGAAAAAAACAGTGTACATTTACCTAAAAGCATGGTATAATAGTACTATAAAATTAAAAAAGCGGAGATATTTTATGGATAAACAATTAGAATTATTTACAAACAACTGGGGTATTAACTCAGGTTTCAAGAATTTAGCTGATCAGCTAAACGATCTCTTACCTTTTCAAGGTAAAGTCCAATTTGCAAGATCAAAGAATAAGCAATTAGAAAAGTTTAGAAAAGCTCAAAACTTATTGCATGATCTTTTTAATAATGCTCTTATGAATAAAAGAGCTGAATTTAAAGTTTTCTTTGGTTTTGTACCAATTAATACCATTAGAGATAGTTATCCTATAACTGCTGAAAGATGGAATCAAGTCAATAACGAAATGGCTGAACACATGAATGAAATAATTTTTGGTGCAGCTGCAGAACAGGGAGTTAAATAATGGCTAAAGAGATGATTGAAGATGTTGTAAAGTTTGATAATATTATTTATGTTGGTGACTTAGTAGAAACTAAGTTTGGTGCTTGTAGAATTAAAAAGATTGAATTAATGCCTGAAAAAAGACATTTCTCTAAGTGCGGAATAGATGTAAATAAAATGTTTACATCTATGATAGATCAGTGTATAATAGATCTAGACAACAAACATTTTGTGTATGGAGATGAAATTGAAAGAATCGGTTAAAGTATTAAATGAATGTATTGCGTTACAGAATAAAAAGTCTGATGATTATCAGAATAAAGATTCAAACGTAACTCAAGCAATGCATTATCGTCGTGGCGTTGATAGCATACACGATATAATTCAAGGTAAGTGTTATCGTGCACAATCTATATTAGAAAGTAATGGTGAACCAAACTTCGAATCACTCGAAGATACTTACAAAGATATGATTAATTATTGTTCATTTGCAGTATCTTATATGCGTGGTAAGATGGACGGTCAAAAGCTTGATAGAGATATGTATAATAAACTAAAAGGTAAATTATAATGTTGACAACACACGATATGAAAGATTATTTCTGTGATGAATTAAAACAAGAAAACTTTGTTATAGATAAAAACGGTGGTAAACTAATTGAAATGATTGGTGCTTCTTTCGTTGCAGATCAACCATCTATTTTTGGTACACCTAATAAAGACTATATTACTAGAGAAATAGATTGGTACAATAGTCAAATTGGTAACGTTAATGCTATTGCTGGTAAAACGCCAGAAGCTTGGAAAATGGCAGCCAATGATTATGGTCAAGTTAATTCTAATTATGGCCAGCTTATTCATTCTGATAAATACCATAACCAATATGGTAGAGTGCTTGATGAATTAATTCAAAACGAAGAAGGCCGTAGAGCCACTATGGTGTATAACCGTCCAAGCATATGGGAGGAATACAATGAAGAAGGTAAAAGTGATTTCATATGTACTAATGCCGTTACTTATTTTATACGCGATGATAAATTACTCTGTGTTGTTCAAATGCGCTCTAACGATGTCGTGTTCGGATATAAGAATGATTATGCTTGGCAGCTTTATGTTTTAAAAGAATTAGTAAGCGATTATAACGATTGCATATCTTTTGATGATAAAGAACGCGCTGAACATATTTCAGCTGGTACTATTATCTGGCAAGTTCAAAACATGCACGTTTATGAAAGGCATTTTGATCTTGTCAAATAAGTGGGATAAAAGATTTCTAGAAATGGCAAAAGTCGTATCAACATGGTCTAAAGATCCATCAACAAAAGTTGGTACAGTTGCTGTTAAAAATAGAACGGTTATTGCTCAAGGTTATAATGGATTTCCTAGAGGTATTAAAGACGACGATAGATATCATAACAGAGAAATCAAATACAAATTCATAGTACATTCAGAAATGAATGCTATCTACAATGCTGCACAAAATGGTGTATCATTAGAAGGATCAACTATATACACCTATGGCCTGCCAATATGTCATGAGTGTGCAAAAGGTTTGATTCAAGTTGGCGTTAATAGAGTTGTATCACCAGTACACGATGTACCAGAACACTGGAAGATATCATGCGGTATGACTAAAACAATGTTTGAAGAATCAAAAATAAAATGGGATTGGGTGAAAATATGAAAATACTTGTTACAGGAATGAATAAAAATCAAGTTACAGAAAACTTTTATTTAAAACAACAATTAAGAGTAGTACCATCACACTATTCTTTATTAAGATGTTTAAGAGATATGGGTCATACTGTTGAACAAAGATTAGTAAAAATAGGTGAAGATTTATCTTCTTATGATAGAGTTATTTGTTTCTTAGCTTCTCCACGACAAGCATTACAACTTACATTTTATAATGGATTATGGGCAATACATAATACACCAAAGAATAATTTAATATTAGCATTTGATGATTGGCAAACTGATGGTATATTTAAAGGTATTCTTTCATGCACAGACAAAGAAACGCTCTTAAAAGAATTTACTATAAATCAAAGCACAACAGATCCGGATATCAGTAGAGAGTTATTAGAACCACATACTGATGTTTTATTAGATGCAATAAAATATATTGGTGAAAAGAAATCACGTATTTTACTTTCTGTTTTTGCTGGTGGTGATATGACTAAACTTATTCAATATGATCCAAGTTTATTATTTGGCTACAATCCAAATCCATATCACAGAAATAGAGTACCAGGTAATAGAAGTGATATTCAAAAAAGCGAAATGAATTTTATGGAAGCACAACTTATTCCAACTGAAGGAGAAGATACTGTAGCTTGGTTTGATAAAGAAAAATGTTTTAACTTTGCTTCTTTAGTTCAAGGTAAAACTGCTAAATGGTTAAAGAAACAAAATGTTACTAAATGGAAAATAGAATATTTTGGTTCTAGAAAAGAAAAACAAAGACGCTTATCAGAAGAAGATATGTGTAAAGTTTACGCTGAACAATGGGGTTGCTTAATGCCAGGATACGATCACACTGGATCTGGTTGGTGGAGAGCAAGACCTTTACAAGTTACTGATGCCGATTCGATATTGATTGGCGATTATAACGAACTTATGGTATTATTTGATAATGAAGAAGCGGCATCAGTAAAAGCTTCTGAGCTTGAAAGCTTATCAGATTCTGAGTTGGCACGTATAGCAGCACTACAAAAAAGCTCCATATATACTAAACATCCTTTAAACAAGGACATACAACAAAACGAATTAAAGAAAGCTTTAAACATATGAAAATATTAGTAGTAGGTGCAGGTTTTTCAGGTGCAGTAGTTGCACATGAATTAGCAAAAGCTGGCCATGATATACATGTTATAGATGAAAGAAATCATATAGGTGGTAATGCTTATGATTATGTAAATAAAAGAGGAATACGAATACACAAATATGGTCCACATTTATTTCATACAAACAATGAAAAGGTATATAATTGGGTTACTCAATTTGATAAATGGGTACCATACAAACATAAAGTCAAAGCACAACTTGACGATGGTAGATATGTGACACTGCCAGTTAATAAAGAAACACAAGATATAGTAGGTAAAGAAAATATTGTAAGTACTTTCTTTGCACCATATACATATAAAATGTGGGGTAAAACTATAGAAGAATTAGATCCATCTATTCTTAAAAGAGTACCAGTACGTGATGACGATAACGAGTATTACTTTCCTAATGATGAATATCAAATATTGCCTGAAAATGGTTACACTACAGTGTTTGAAGAAATACTAGATCATAAAAATATTAAAGTAGATTTATCTGTACAATTTAATAGAAATATGGAAAAAGACTTTGATCATATATTTAATGCTATGCCAATTGATGATTATTTTAATTATGTTTATGGTGCTTTACCATACCGTTCAATTAAGTTTCATCATGTAGATATACCTATGACAAAGGTTCTACCAACAGGTACAGTTAATTTTACACATGACGGTCCTTATACAAGAGTTACTGAGTGGAAGAACCTTCCATGTCATGGCATAAATAATCAGTATACAACACTAACCTATGAAGAACCATGCGATTACTTAGTTAATAATCAAGAAAGATACTATCCAGTAAAAGATGCATCTTCTCATAATCGAATTAAATACGAACAATATAAAAATCTAATAAGATCTAATATGACATTCATAGGAAGATGTGGAATGTATGTTTACATTGATATGCATCAAGCGATAAACTCAGCCTTAGCAATAACTAATAAATTTATGGAGAATAATAAATGAGAGTAGCAATCACCGGCTCAAGAGGCTTCATTGGTAGTCATCTTAAAACAAGATTAGAAAAAGATGGTCATGAAGTAATTGAATGGGATTTAAGACAAGATCCCCCAAGACCTGTATCAGATTTTAAACCTGACGAGGTGAGTTATTGTATTCACCTTGCAGCTTATGCTGACGTAAGAGCAAGTTTAAAAGATCCTGAAACATATTGGACAAACAACGTAGAAAATACTACAAGATTACAATTAATATGCAATCATAATAATATACCATTGCTATACGCATCTTCTTCTTGTGTTCATAAATGGTGGTTGTCACCATATGGTACTAGTAAAAAAGTAAATGAAGAAACAGCTTATCCTGGACAAGTTGGATTAAGATTTACTACTGTTTATGGAGATGGTGCAAGAGAGTCTATGCTTATTGGAAAATTAATAGATGGCACTATTAGTTATTTAACAAAACATGTAAGAGATTTTACGCACGTTAGTGACGTAGTAGAAGCAATAGTTTTATTAATGTCTAAAGATATTAGTAGGTTAAAACCAGTTTATGATATTGGAACTGGTATTGGAAACGTTGTTGAAGACTTAGGAATATTAGCTGGTTGGGAAGGAATTGAAGTAACAAATGGAGATGCATGTGAAGCACAAGATAATACTGCAGATATCACAGAAATGAAAGCATTAGGTTGGTCTGCAAAAGTTAATGTAAAAGATTATCTTCTACTAGCAACGATACCTTGCTAATGAAATTTGCCAGTATAATACCACTGATAGGTGGTGGAACAATTGCAATGCAAAACGTATTGCAAAAAAAACCAGAGTATTTATTGAGTTATGACGTATTTAAAGAAAATGATAATCACTTGGTACAATATTACAAAGGTCAAGTTCCATATCATCTGTATGGAGATAATGGGTTACCTAATTTACCTAGTGTTGAGGTTATTAATACCGTTTGCCCATGTGCTGGTCTTAGCAGTCTTAGTCCTTCAGCTAGTAGCGATGCTGCTGCTAACGATTGGATGCTTACCACTTCTAATCTTGTCTTGGGTACGCTCAAACCTCAAGTATTCTGGGGAGAAAACGCACCAGGACTCGCTTCGAATATTGGAAAACCAGTTGTCTCAAAACTCAGAAAAGTTGCAGAAAAGTTTGGTTACACTTTCTCAATTTATAAAACAAAATCTATCCTTCATGGATTAGGTCAAGTAAGAAATAGAAGTTTTTATTTCTTTTGGAAAGGCGATAAAGTACCACAATTTGAATACATAAAAAGACAACATGAGAAGATTGATGAAACTATTAGATTAGTCAAAAGAAGATCTGATGATTCAATGAATGTTCTTACTAATAAATCAACACCTTCACATAATCCATTTTATAGATACGTTTTAGAAGAAATGTGTGGAGGCATTAGTCATAAAGACTTTGTTGAAAAGAAGATAACAAGATCACAAAACGCAATGGATTATATTGAATGGAATGGTCAAAACTATAAAAACGTATCAAAATGGATGGAAACACAAGGATTTGATAAACTTGCTGAAAGGTGTAGAATAATACACGATAAGTTGGCTAAAGGTGGAAACATTATGAGAAAGCTTGTCCACTTTCCTAAAGAAACTATTGGTGCATTCGTTGGACACTTACCTAATAATCTCACTCATCCAGATGAAGATAGGTTTTTGACTATAAGAGAATGCATGTCAATAATGAAACTGCCTGAAGACTTTACGTTACAAGGTGGACTAAAGAATTTAAATCATATATGCCAAAATGTGCCTGTTACTACAGCTGAAGATATGGCTGAGCACGTAAAGAAGTTTGTTGATGGTAGATTGGATAATCAAATGCTAGATACAAACTTTTTAATTCAAGATAACACAAATAAAAGGTTAAATTTTGAAAAAAACAGTGTACATTTAGATGCTTTTATGGTATAATATAACTATTATTTGGAAGGAAAAATAAATGTCTAGTATAATGGATAAACTTAAGAAGAATAGCAAATCAGATTTTACGTCAATACTTGCTGATTCTAAATTTTTTAATGATAAAGATATGGTACCAACAGACGTACCTATGATAAACGTAGCCTTGTCTGGCTCAATGGACGGTGGTTTAGCACCTGGACTTACAGTATTAGCTGGTCCTTCTAAACATTTTAAAACTTCATTTGCATTAATTATGGCAGCTGCATACTTAAAAAAGTATGACGACGCTGTATTATTGTTTTATGATTCAGAGTTTGGTTCGCCTTCATCATACTTTGAAAATTATGGTATTGATACAAAAAGAGTATTACATACACCTATTACTAATGTTGAAGAACTTAAATTTGATATAGTAGGTCAACTTGAAAATTTAGATAGAAACGATAAAGTTGTAATAGTTATTGATTCAGTTGGTAACTTAGCATCTAAGAAAGAATTAGATGATGCTATAAACGAAAAATCAGTTGCCGATATGTCAAGAGCTAAAGCGCTTAAAGGTTTATTTAGAATGACTACTCCATATTTAAATATGAAAAATATACCTTTAATTGCAGTAAATCATACTTATCAAGAAATTGGTTTATTTCCAAAAGCTGTAGTTTCAGGTGGTACAGGCATTTATTATAGTGCTGATAACATATGGATATTAGGCCGTCAACAAGACAAAGTTGGTACTGAAATTAGAGGTTACCACTTTGTGATTAACGTGGAGAAATCAAGATATGTTAAAGAGAAGTCTAAAATACCTATTTCTGTCAGTTGGGACGGTGGTGTGCAGCATTACTCTGGCCTGCTTGACGCTGCTTTGTCTGGCAATTATGTTGCTAAGCCCAGCGTTGGTTGGTACTGTAGGGTTGATAAATCTACTGGAGAATTGGTGGATCCAAAAGTTCGAGAAAAAGATACATTAACTAAAGAGTTTTGGAAACCTATTATAGAAGATACTGATTTTAAACAATACTTAATGAATAAGTATTCAATAGTAAATAAGTCAGCAATGATAGATGAAGAAGAATAAATGAGAGTTCACATACAAAATATTGGCGGTTTAGTTGCCAAAGAAGACGATAGATATATTGTAAAAGATAATATAACATTAAAAAATCTAGTACTAAGCAGCACTCGACTTCAACCACGCAAATCAACAACAGGGCATAAACATCCAGGTCAAGAAGAAGTATATTATTTCGTTGAAGGCACTGGCAAAATGGAATTAGATAAAGAATGGATTCCTGTGAATCCTGGAGATGTTGTGTTAATTGAAGATGGAGTATTTCATCGTGTACATGCTGCAGATGAAGAACTATATTTTGTATGTGTATTTGACGGAACTCGAGGACACAAATGAAAGAAGGTATAGATTATCAAATAATTCCAGATAGAAACGACGAACAATCTTGGAATGTTAGAATTTTAAAAGGAATATTTACTGAAACAGTTCTTAAATATGGAACTGTTAAGTTTAATGAAATACCTGAGAATATGTCATTTGATTTTATAATAGTATATACACCTGATACAGAACTTAAAGTAAGTGATGAAAAACTACAAGAGTTTGCTGGATATATGCTTGAAAAGATTATGGCCCAAGGTATAGAAGAAGGCAGCGTTATAACAAAGGAAATTAAAAATGGAAAAAGTGAGTAGCACTACAAGATTAATCTTATTAATGGATGAAATAGCCATTGCTAAAAGTCAACTACGACCAGAAGACACTGGTCATATACACACTGCAATCAGTTACTTAGAAAGTAGAGTTGATGAAGTGTCAATGAAAATCGATAATGATTTAAAGAAAGTAGCATATGCCAACTAATTTAGAACAAACTATATTACGAAATCTTCTTACTAATGAAGACTACATGCGCAAAGTATTGCCTTTTATAAAACCTGATTATTTTCAAGGTATTTATAAAGTCTTATTTAATGAAGCAGGTGTATTTGTATCTAAATATAATAAGTTGCCAAATGCCGAATCATTTAAGATCGAACTTGATCAATCAGAAAAATTAAGTGAAGAGCAATACAGTATGGCAGTAGATATTGTGCCTCAATTATTTAATAAGAATGATGTAGACGAACAATGGTTACTTGATACTACTGAAAAGTGGTGTCAAGATAGAGCAATATATAATGCTATTATGGAATCAATATCAATTATTGATGGTAAGCATGAACAATTGACTAAAGGTGCTTTACCTGATTTATTAAGTAAAGCACTTGGTGTTGGCTTTGATCTTAAAGTTGGTCATGACTATACAGAGAATGTAGAGGAAAGATATGATTTCTATCATACAACAGAAGACAGACTACCATTTGATTTAGAATACTTTAATACAATCACCAAAGGTGGTGTCCCACGTAAAACTCTTAATATTGCTCTTGCTGGTACTGGTGTCGGTAAATCTCTTTTTATGTGTCACGTTGCTGCCTCATCTTTAGTTCAAGGCCGTAACGTATTATATATTACAATGGAAATGGCTGAAGAAAGAATTGCAGAAAGAATCGATGCTAACTTATTAAATTGTCCTATTGATCAACTTGATAAATTATCAAAAGATCAGTTTACTACAAAAGTAAATGACATTGCACGTAAAACAACTGGTAAGTTAATTATAAAAGAATATCCTACTGGTTCTGCGCATTCTGGTCATTTCAGAGCATTGCTTAATGAACTTAAATTAAAAAGACAATTTGAACCAGATTTAATTTTCATAGATTATTTAAATATATGTTCAAGTGCAAGAATGAAAGCAATGGGAGGATCGATCAATTCATACACTTACATTAAAGCAATTGCTGAAGAACTTCGTGGCCTTGCAGTTGAATTTAATGTACCGGTCTTTTCTGCAACGCAAACAACTCGTTCTGGTTTTAGTAACTCGGATGTTGGGCTTGAAGATACAAGTGAGTCTTTTGGATTACCTGCAACAGCCGATCTAATGTTTGCTTTAATATCTACTGAAGAACTTGAAAAACAAGGTCAGTTTATGGTTAAGCAATTAAAGAATAGATATAATGATCCAACGAATCATAAAAGATTTGTGGTTGGTGTTGATCGTAGTAAAATGCGTCTATATGATGTAGAAGAAGGAGAACAAACATTAACAGATGATACACCAGTATTTGATAAAACGACAACTGGTAAACGATTTGCAGACTTTAAATTATAATGACATGGGACGACTTTAAAGAAGGTCAATTGATATTAGATCCAGCAAATAGGCCATGGGAATACGATGGTGATGGAACACAGATATATAAATTAGAGTGTAAATTTGGTTCTAAAACACCATGGGACGGCGGTTACCTACTTTGGAAAAAACAATACGGAAGTGAATGGGAAAAAGAATGATAGCAAAATTAATTTCATATAGCAAACCATCTGAGTTTGAAACACATGAAGAAGAATCGAATTTAACATCCTGTCAAGATCTAATTGCATATTGTGCAAGAGTATCTAATCCATCAGGACAAACAAATACTGCAACTAATGAAAAGCTTTTAAAGTATCTTATTAAACATCAGCATTGGTCACCATTTGAAATGGTTAGTGCTTGTATTGAAATAAATACAACAAGAGATATTGCTAGACAGATATTAAGACATAGAAGTTTTAGTTTTCAAGAGTTCAGTCAAAGGTATGCTAATCCAGTTGATGAATTAGAATTTATAACTAGAGAAGCAAGATTACAAGATGATAAGAATAGACAAAGTAGTGTCGAAATTGATGATGAGGCTTTCCAAACAGATTGGGAAAGAGAACAGAAAAGAGTTATCTGGATGTGTAAACAAGTATACAACGCTGCAATTAAAAAAGGTATTGCAAAAGAAGTTGCCAGAGCAGTCTTACCTGAAGGATTAACTACATCTAGATTGTATATGAATGGAACTATAAGAAGTTGGATTCATTTTATTGAACTAAGATCTAGTAATGGCACACAGAAAGAATGTAGCGAAGTTGCAATAGCCTGTGCAAAAGCAATATCAAAGATATTTCCAATGGCTGATGATATATTATCGCAATGACAATTACCTATATGAAAGATGGTTCATCTAAAGCCTGGGATAAGACACCACGTAGCTATGAAATCAAATGGCCAGATGGCAAGAAAGAAGTATGGAAAGATATTACTGCTCGTGATTGTTTAACAAAATATGAAAATATGAATCCATATGGAAGTAATCTTGAAATAAGAGAAATAGTTGGTAAAGAATTACAATTACAGAAAGTAATGAACAATGACAAATGATATTAATAAAGTTACGCCATTACACGATCTCACATGGTATATTAAATGGACAGCGTGTGTTTTTATACTGATTGCAGTAGCGTGTCGTAGTGTTAATGAAATTCCTAAAGTTTATGATGTAGTCTTTAGCCTATTAGGAACATTTGGATGGTTCTGGGTAGGATACTTATGGCATGATAGAGCACTTATAGTATTGAACGCAGTATTAGTATTTATGTTAACTATTAGCACGTTGAGGTATATGCTATGACAAATAAGTATACTCAAGATATGACAGGAACTGGCGATCATATAACATTACCAGCTTATAAAGAGATGATAGGTACTACATCTATGGTTCACTTCGGGTCTCAGCGATCATCTGAGGGACTGCAATTAGAACTGTTTCCGGAATTAATTCAAGATCCGGAACCAGAAAGATATTATGATTGGATGATGTGGAAACTTCGTTCGTCTAGTTAACATGTTATGTTTATTTTCCTTTACTTTTAGAGAAAAGTATGGTATAATATATCTATTAAAATGAAAAATGCGGAGAATATAAAATGTATACACGTGAAAATATGATTAAATTTGCAAAGGAAAACTTTGAAGATATCTTTAATAATCTTGGTAAAATTGAACAAGGTAGTTTACTAGGAAATATAACAGAAGTAGCTGTGGTTAAAAAAAGAATAGCAGTAGGTACAGACGTTTCAGGTTCTGATATGATTGAAAATGGTTTAGAAAAAGAAATAAAATCATGTTGGTCTTTAAACGGAGGTGTGGCAAGATTTGGAAACATTTCAAGTAAAAAAGATAAATGTCATTCTTTTGTGTTTATTGATGGAGTTAATAATAAAGAATATGAAGTTCCTCATGATATCGTTTTCAGTAAAATGAAAATAACAAAAGCGGCTGGAGGAGAAATCAGAGCTTCTAAATATAATATGCCAATATTTTCAAAATATGAGGTTAACTATTTAACATGTTAATAACAAACTTTACAATAAGTGAAAATAACTGTGTACATTTGCCTAAAAGCATGGTATAATAGTACTATAAAATAAACCTAACGGAGAATATATTATGTCTAAAATGATTAGTGTTAATAGTTTAGAAAAGATGATTAAAGACGATCCTAAAAAGATTGGAATGTT
>Ga0308011_10000057_pt1 | contig 58280 bp, 57 predicted proteins | sample Neamet177_FD_203144 | JGI IMG/M metagenome (GOLD analysis project Ga0308011, IMG submission 203144) | Marine microbial communities from water near the shore, Antarctic Ocean - #177 | ecosystem: Environmental > Aquatic > Marine > Unclassified | place: Southern Ocean | collected 2014-07-25 | reverse complement strand
TAGAGTGATTAAAAACATTGGATACATATTAATAATTTTACTAAACTTTCATTCTTATTCACAAGAAATTGAAAATGGTAATGCGCAGGTATTGTTGACTAAAAATTTTCAATTTGGACTAAACTTGAATACTGCAGGTTGGGGATTAGTTTTCGATATGGCTAAGCAAAAAAACGTGAAATACAAGAACGTTTTTGGTTTAGTATTAACAAATGTTAGACATCAAAAAGAACTAAAAATAGTTGGTACAAGTGGCTCTAAGGGTTATTATTTTGGGAAAATAAATTCATTAGTAGCTTTAAGGTTAACTTTAGGAGGGGATTATAAGTTATATAAGTCAAAACGAGAAAGTGGAGTAGAGATTAATTATAAATGGAGGCTCGGTCCTTCATTTGGATTAATGAAACCAATATATCTAGAAATAGATAAAGGATTAAACGGTAGTATCGTTCATGTGTCGGAAAGATATAATCCAGATGTACACTATATAGGTACGATTTACTCATCTACATCTTGGCTTAAAGGTGTGAGGGAGTCAATTATTAAAACGGGACTGTTTGCTAAAACAGGCTTTGATTTTAATTTTTCAACTTATAGAACCGGAATTAGTGGTGGAGAAATAGGTGTAATGGTAGATTACTATCCATTTAGTGAAATTGAAATACTACATAAGCAAACAGAACAAAAAGTGTTTGTATCTTTGTACCTACAATTTAATTTAGGCAAAAAGTATTAAAGATGTCAAAAAATAACTTAGAAGAAAAAGTCAGAATCAAAAAGCCAAAATGGTTAAGAGTTAAACTACCTACAGGTGAAAGTTATAAAAAAGTTAGAGCATTAGTTGATGAACATAAACTTCATACTATTTGTGAATCAGGTTCATGTCCAAATATGGGTGAATGTTGGGGTGAAGGTACTGCAACATTTATGATTTTAGGTAATATTTGTACAAGGTCATGTGGGTTTTGTGGTGTTTCTACAGGAAAACCATTGTTAGCTGATTTATTAGAACCTAGTAAAGTAGCAACTTCAGTAAAGTTAATGGAGGTTAAACATGCTGTAATAACTTCTGTTGATAGAGATGACTTACCAGATGGTGGTTCAGAAATTTGGGCAGAAACTGTTAATGAAATAAGAAAACAATCTAAAGGAACGACAATGGAAACATTGATTCCTGATTTTGGAGGGAAGTGGGAAAACTTACAAAATGTTATAGATGTAGCTCCAGAGATTGTATCACATAACTTAGAAACTGTTAGACGTTTAACTAAAGAAGTTAGAATTCAAGCTAAATATGATAGAAGTTTAGAGGTTTTAATGCGATTGAAAAAAGGAGGAATGCAAACTAAATCTGGAATTATGCTAGGTTTAGGTGAAACAGAAGATGAAGTTTTAGAGACAATAGATGATTTAGCTTCTGTCAATGTAGATGTTTTAACAATGGGACAATATTTGCAACCATCACCAAAACATTTACCAGTAGCAGGATTTATTACGCCAGAAAAATTCCAAGAATATAAAGAATATGCTTTAAATAAAGGATTTCGATATGTAGAGAGTGGTCCTCTAGTTCGTTCATCTTACCATGCTGAAAAACACATGTTAGGATTTAAAGAAAAATAATTTAAAAAGCATATTTTTTACAAATATGCTTTTTTTATGCACTCATTCTTTTTTCTGATAATTTTAAATTATGAATTATCTAATTAGTTAAAAACTAATTGGATATGAATACTTAAAAGTTTGACTTGTATAAATTTGTTATAAATTGTTAAATAAAATAATAAAAATTCGATATAAATTTGAGAACTTTGTTGTATATTGGTCGCTGAAATAGTGATTGATGAAAATATCATTGAATATGAAAAACAAAAAAATACTACTTGGCGCTGCAGCTTCTGCTGTTATTGCTTCTGCACTTTTATTATCACCAGCTACTGGCGATAGTGCATACGAACTAAGAAATAATTCAAACTCAAATACCTCACAAGGTATTGCGGGCGCTTTTGATTTCTATGATCAAATTAGAAAAAACATTAATACAGGTGTTTATAATAGAGAAGATTATTTAAGAGCAAAAGATGAAGCTAGTATGGTTTCTTCTAATAGAGCTGCTTTAAATTGGATGGATAATGGTCCAGATAATGTTGGTGGAAGAACAAGAGCGATATTAATTGATAGAGCGAATGATAATCATCTTTTTGCAGGTTCTGTATCTGGAGGATTATTTGTTTCTAATAATAGAGGTAGTTATTGGGCTAAAGTTGATGGTTTTGTAGATAATTTAGCTATTTCATCAATGTGTATGACCGATAATGGTAATATTTATATTGGTACAGGTCATTCTGCCGAAAGTTCAGGAGGAATTCCTAGTTCGGGTGCTAATGGAGAGGGTGTTTATGTCTCTACTGATGGAGGATTAACATTTAATGTTATTTTGGGAACTGAAAATTATAGTTATGTAAATGAAGTTGTAGGAAAAGGGAATGATGTATTTATTGCATGTAGTTCAGGTTTGAAAAAATATTCAAGCGGAGCTTTAACTTCAACTTCAATTACTTCAGGAACTAAAGCTTTGGCTATTTCATTTGATGGTAATGTAATTATTGCTCAGGCAGGAAGTGCAACTAATGTTTCAACTGATGGCGGTTCAACTTTTAATAGTGTATTTATTGGTGTATCTGGTTCAAGATTTGAATTTGCAATTTCACATGAAAAAGTAAATTCAAAATTTTATATTTATGGATTAGTAGCAACAGGTGGTGGTAGTTTAGCTGGCGTTGTTAAATCAACTGACAATGGAGCTACTTGGTCACAAATCGCACCTGCTAACTCAGGTAATCAGCCAAATAATTTCGCTCCTTTTGGTAGTAATTCTCAAGGGACTTATGATAATATAATTACAGTAGTTAAAGGAGATCCTGAAGCTATTTTAATTGGAGGAGTTGATATTTTTGCAAAATCAACTACAGGGAATTGGGAACAAAGATCAAATGGTTTTGTGCCAGAATTAAGTCCTATATATGTTCACTCTGATCAACATGAAATGCAATGGGATTCTCAAGGAAGATTATGGTGTGGAAATGATGGTGGCCTTTTCTTTTCAGATGATAATGGAAATACATTTAGAGAAGCAGATAGAGGTTATAATGTTACTCAGTTTTATAAAATTGGATTTTCAGCACATGGAGATGTAATCGGTGGAGCTCAGGATAATGGAACTCAAGCTAATTATCATGATAATGCAACTTATATGTCGCATGATGAAGTTGGTGGTGGTGATGGTTTTGGTTGTGCTATGTCATTTATTAATAGAGATATTTTATTTTCTACAGTTTATCATGGAGTAATAAATAGATCAGGAAGTAGAGGTTCTACGAGTTCTTCTTATACAGCTGCTAATATTCCTTCTGCTTGGGGAACGCCTGGTGATACTGATAACCCTTTAGGTTCTTTTTATACAGCTATTAAGTTATATGAAAATCCAAATGATACTGATTCTAAGGATACAATAACTATTATACCTACTCAAGATTACCCAATGGGAGAAGATATACTTGTAAATTCTTTAACATCTCAAAAAACGATTGAATACACAACTATAGAGGCAATAGAATTTGAAGATACTTTAAATTTCAATCCTTCTTTAACAACATTAGATACAGTAGTTAGAGTTGTTAAGAATGCAACAGATACTTCATACATTAATTTAAATAATGCTACTTATGTGATTTTTGGAGCAGGTGGTTCAACTATTAATGTAGGAGATCAAATTGTAATAGATGCTACACTTTATGATGTTATTGAAGTTGCAAATCCTAATCATTATTATGGAACTTTAGCAACAGAGCCAGGTGAAGTTGTTGATATGGGATTAAAACCACAAATATATAATGTAGCATGGGATACAATTAATGTTATTGACCCTGTTCAATCTTGGTTTGCATTTGGTTTAGGAGGTACTCAAGGTGTTTGGTTAACAAGAAATGCTTTAAGATTAGCTGCTAATCATGATGGGTTTATTCAAGCTGCAGATCAAAATATGTCAGGAACTGTAACTGCTATGGAATTTTCTAAAGATGGAAATCACTTATTTGTAGGTACTTCAAATGGTCAATTATGGAGAGTATCTGGATTGGCTGATGTTTATTCACCAAATACACATGTAGATACTGCAATTACTGGATTTACAACTTTTGAAAAAATTAACTCATTTGGTAAATACATTACAGGTTTATCATCAGATAAGCAAAACCCAGATAACTTAATAGTAACTTTAGGACAGTATGGTGGTGTATTTAATAATATTCAAAGAACTGTAACTGCTACACAAGGAACGTCATCAAACTTTACTTCAATTACAGGAGGGTTACCTTTTACAACTGGAACTCCATTTTATAGTTGTGTTATTGATAGAGATGATTCAGATATTATTTTAGCTGGATGTGATTTCGGAGTATTCTTAACTGAAAATGGTGGAACAACTTGGGAGAATGCTTCTGGTGACTTTGGTAATACACCTGTATTTGATATGGGTCAAAACTGGAGAACTTGGGAAGAAGGTTGTTATGTACCAGGAGAAATTTATGCAGGTACACATGGTAGAGGTATTTGGAGTACAGGTGCATTTTTAGGAGTACAAGAAGCACAAGATAATTTAGAGACTAAAACGTTTGAAGCAGATGTATTAGTTTATCCAAATCCTGTTGCTGATTTTGGAACAATTTCTTTTGAGTTAGAGTCTAGTTCAGATGTAACTGTTCAAATTTATAATTTATCAGGTAAGATTGTACAAGATATTAATAAGCAAGGTTTAAATGAAGGTGTAAATACAATATCAATTAATACTTTTGAATTATCAAAAGGAACTTATATTGTGAAATTAACAGCTGATAATTTATCTAAAACAACTAAGTTTGTTAAGCATTAATATTTAAAATAAATAACTTTTATAAACTACCAGTAAACAAATGTTTACTGGTAGTTTTTTTTTGCTATTTATAATTATTAAAACAGTTTGAGGATCTAATTATTTCTTTTAGTATAGGTAATGTCAGCTATGTTTATGCTAATAAATTGTTACTTTCTCAGTGTGTAAGATGTAAATAATAATGTTATAAATATTATTAGCTTTACCTTTGAGTCAAATATACCCCAAAGCCATCTAATTACAATTGCTAGTAATACAGTGGAATTCTCAATTGAAGTACTCTAATAAATAGCTGTGTAATTATAAGAGTTACATACTATAATTCTTTTAGTACTTAATTTGGGGTACATATTAAAGTATAAAAGACTTTAAATTAGATATAATGTAATCTTAAAAATAAAAGAAAGAGGAGGTTTATTTCCTTTTTCTTAATAAATATAGTTAATTTTCTTTTATTTCAAATTCAGTTCTCCTATTTTGTTGTCTTCCTTCATTTGTAGAATTTGTAGCAATAGGGTTAACATCACCATAACCAATTGCTGTTAATCTACTTTTTGAAATCCCTTGACTTGATAGATAAGATACAACTGCTATAGCTCTTGCTTGTGATAGTTTTTTATTACCACTTGCTGAGCCAGTATTGTCAGTGTGTCCAGATAGTTCAATTTTTAAACTAGGTACATCATTTAACAGTTTAACTAATCTTTCTAGTTCAGTATTAGACTCTGATTTTATTTCAGATTTTCCTGTGTCAAAGAATATATTTCTTAAAGCAATCTTACTACCAACTTTAATATTTTTTAATTCGATTGTTTTATTCACTAAGTTATATTCACTTCCATTAGGAATGTCAAAATTTTCAGAATGAAACAAATACCCATCTGTTTTAACTGCAATTCCATAATTACCACCAGATTTTAGTGAAATTAAGAATTTTCCAGTAGCAGAATTTGTTGTAAAGGTCTGAACTATTCTTCCTGTTCTGTTATCTGTAATGTCTATAGTTGATTCAATAGCTTTTTTTGTTAATGCATCAATTGTTTTACCTTTGAATACAGTTAAGTTAATTGATTTAGTTACTTTAATTTCACTTGCTAGTATTGGGTCATTTATTGGTTTTGCGATAGATGCTAATAAATAATCTTCAATACTTGTTGCAGGTTCCTTTTTTTGTCCCCAAAAGGTGACTCTATAAATGTCTTGTCCTCCTTTAGTATCCTTTCTGTTTGATGTAATATATGCATACTTACCATTTGCTGATGATGCAAAGAAAAAGTCATCATAAGGCGTGTTAATTGGATATCCTAAATTAATTGGTTTTCCCCATTCAGCTCCTGTTTTTTTTATCATAAAAATATCAAAACCTCCCATAGAGTTGAATCCTTCAGAAGAAAAATACATAGTTACACCATCTGGGTGTAAATAGACGGGTCCATCATTAAATCCACTTGAAGCAGATGTAATTCTTTTAGGTGTTCCATATTTTCTAGCAGGTCTATTAATTACTCCAGAATAGTATATGTCATATCCATTTTTACTTCCTGAAGTCTGTTTAGCAAAATAGATTTTATCATCCAAGTGGTTATATGATGCATAAATTTCATTTGATTTTAAATTAATGTTCTTAGAAAAATTAACAGGTTTTCCCCAAGTGTCTCCTTTTAAAAATGTTTCATAAATATCAAAGTTTCCAGCATCATTCATTCTGCTTATTAACATTTTTATACCATTATAAGAGTAGTTGTTGGATAAATCATCTTTGTCAGAATTTATAGCACCTTTTGCTGATGTTGGTTTTTTCCATACTCCGTTTTCAAATGAGGTTACATATATATCATTATCATACTCACCGATTTCATTTACTTTGTGTCCATTTGGACGGTTTGATGTAAAAGCTAACTCTTCACCATCCATAGTAATAGAAGGTGCAAAGTCATTATACTCGGTATTTACAATACTTAAATTATCAACCCAAACACGTTCTGGATTAGCTTCCTTTTTTATTGCAAATTGACATTCTTTTTTTCTTTTTTTTACAAATTTATTAAAGTTATCAGCCTTTCTATAATTAGTTTCAAACCTTACATAAGATTTAATAGCTGTTTTATAATTACCTTCAAGTTGTTGTGTAACACCCATATAATAATCCATAAAAGGATCCGTTTCAGGATTTAATTTATAGGCTTCTTTAAAATATGAAATACATTTAGTTTTATTAGATGAATAAAAATGGCAAACGCCAATTTTAAAATTAACATCAGCACTTTTAGGATTGAAATTATAAGCTTTTTCAAAATGTATTAATGCTTTCTTAAAGTTTAATTCAGGTGATCTGACAAGAAAAACAGCTTCATTTCCAATTGAAAATAATTCGGTTCCAGCAGCCATTTCTATTTTAGCCTTTTTGTATCCTTCTTTGTTATCTTTAAAATTTGATCCTTTAAATTCAACTTCTTGTCCAAAAGAAGTTAAAGCAAAAATAAGTGATGTGATTAATAAATATTGTTTCATAATACTTAGTTTGAACAGTTTGTTGATTGATAATTTTTTCCTAATTTGGAACCGAGTTCCCTTGCTTTATGCCAATCTTCACAGGCACCATTCATATTTCTTTGCATTTCTCTAGCGATTCCTCTGTTTACATATGCATCAGCTAATTTTGAATTTAGTTTAATCGCTAATGAGGCATCTTTTTCAGCACCTTTATAATCTTCTTTTTTAAATTTAACTCCAGCTCTATTACTATATGCAGGTGCATATTGAGGATTTACTTCAATACATTTTGAAAAATCATTTATAGCACCCGTTAAATTACCTTGTTTCATTTGTGTTACACCTCTATTGTTATAGGCTAAATAAAAGTCAGGATCTATGCTTATAGCACGGTTAAATGCTTTTAAGGCTAAGTCATATTGTTTTAATTTAGTTTTTGTACTTCCTATGTTATTCAAAATAAATGCCAAATTTCCGTTTTTACTTTCTGCAGTTTCATAATCTTTTATTGCTTCATGATATTTACCTAACATTCTATAACAAGACCCTCTATCGTTATATGCATAGGTATTATTTACATCTAGACTTATCGTTTTTGTGAATTGTATTATTGCAGTATTATAATCTTTCTGTAGAAATTTTAATGTTCCAAAATTATAATAGGCGTTAGGATTATTAGGGTTTAAGTCTATTGATTTTTGAAAATCTAACTCAGATTTTAAATAATCATTTAAACCTTGATGTGCTATTCCTCTTTGAAAATAAGCTTTATCGTAGTTAGGCTTTTTTTGAGTTAATATGTTTAACGTTTTTACTGCCGCTTTATATAGTTCCGCTTTATTTTCCGCAATAGCTTTATTGTAATAAGCAGGTGTGAAATTTGGATCAACAGCGATTGATTCAGTAAACTTACGGATAGCTTCTATATATTTTTTTGATTTAATTAAGCCTATTCCAATATTGAAGTCTTCTTGTGATTTTTGAATTTCGGCATTAACTTCATTTAAGTTTGCTATTGAATCTCTATATTGAATTTCCTCAAGCGTTAAATCTTCTTCTTGGCTAAAAGCAGAAAATCCTAGCCATAAAAATGAAATTAGTAATAAGTTTTTCATGATAATTGTTTTTAAATGTTGAAGCTACATTAATTATTCCAAAAGATATACTATTCTTTAGTTATTAACAAGTCTTAGTAAATTTTATTTTAATAGATATTTCAATTAGTAGTAACAAAAAAAGCCATTAGATTTTAATCTAATGGCTTTTTATTTTCCTCAATAATTATTTAATTGATTACTCAACTTCACCAACCCAAGCCATCATTCCGCCTTCAACGTTACTAATGTTTTCGAATCCCATTGCTTCCATGTGCATACAAGCTTGTCCACTTCTTGCTCCCGATCTACAAACCATAGCGTAAGTATTTGATTTATCATAGTCACTGATTTTATCTACAAAATCAGCATCAAATATGTTGATGTTAGTTGCGCCAATAACCTTTCCTTCCTGAACTTCTTCAGGTGTTCTTACGTCAATTACTGTGATTTTTTCTCCTGCTGCTAATTTTTCAATTAATTCACTTGATGTTAATGTATTTACCATTTTGTTGTTTTTTTATTAATTTATTGTGGGACAAAGATATTATAATATTTATTTTTGATCCGTAACTAATATCACTATTTGTAACTAATAAATCCAAACCTCACTTTTATTAACCCAACCCGTATTTTTATTTAGATTGACTTCATACCATTCAGTTTGTGATGATATTAAATTTAACTGAGCACCTTCATGGAGTTCAAAAGAGGTTGGGGCATCAATTAATGGACTTGTTAAAATTTTTGTGTTTGAATTTATAATAACTGCTTTGGTAGTATTAGTTAATCTTGACTTGTGCATAACTGCAAACGTAAAAGATATAATTAATAGTAATCCAAATAAACTACTAGCCAGTAAACTCAAGTTGTTAACTAAATGAGTAGATGGTGTAAAGAATAAGTATATTGCTAATGAAGTAAGTAGAGCAGTTAATAAACTAATGTAAAACCAAAAGTTTTCTGAAAACTGAAATACATTTTTTGTTAACCAACTACCAATTCCTTTTGTTTCAATTATTAATTTATCTGCTGTGAGGTTGTTAGCAAAATCTAGATTGTAAATAATATCTTTGTTAGATGGGTCAATCTTTAAGGCTTGTTCATAAGCCCAGATGGCTTCACCTATTTCGTTAGTTTTAAAATAGGCATTACCTAAATTATAAAATAAGTTTGATGATTTTTGATCATTAGAAATAGCTTCTAAATAATTTTGAATAGCGATACTATACTGTTCGTTTTGATACGCTTTATTACCTAGTTCTAAAGTCGATTGACTAAATCCAAGTATTGAATTAAATAGAATTAATAATATAGTAAATTGTTTCATTTAATGTTTTTTTTATTGCTTATAGTAGTCGTAAATAATCGTTATTATTTATCAATCAAATTAATTAATTCTTCTGTGTCATTAATTAATGTATCTACTCCAGTTGCGCTAACGGGCGTATACTGATACATTTCTATGGTTTGCCAACATTTACTAAATAATGTAGATGTTTTTTCTTCTTTTAAATGTTGTAATATGGTTTGTTTATTTAAATCATTCTCAGACAAATTTAATTTTTTCTTTAAATAAGATCTTAATGCAGATGATAATTCTTTTACAGCTTTATCATCATGTCCTGTCTGATGTGATTTTTTACTTTCTACTAAATATTTAGTGATTGATTTTTTAGCAGATTTACTTGTTATCTTAATTTTGTCAGCATCAGATTTATTGTTGTTTTTGTTTCTAAAAAATAATATTAACCATAACCCTATAAAAGGTAAAACAATTAAAGTATAATGTAAAATTGAATTTGCTTTTAAATTAGAATTTTCAAATGTCAAAGTATCTTTTGTATGTATGAATCTAATATCTGTTTCTTCAATGGCAATGTCCTTCTTTTGTTTAATAATTTCACCCATTTCGCCTTCAGGTTTATCAACATGAATTTTAAATGAACCAGTTGTAAGTGTTTTGTATTTTTTTTCATTCAAATCAAAATATGAAAAAGAGTAGGGCGGAATTTCAAAATCGCCATAGAAGGTAGGTACAACAACAAAATTGAAAGAAATATTACCTGATGTACCGCTAGGTGAAGTTTTAATGTTTCTTTTTACTTCTGGATCAAATTGGTCAAAATCATTTGGTAAACTCAAAACCGGGTCATCAAAAAGGTTTAAGTTTCCATTTCCTGAAATTTTAATTTTAATGTCGATAGCTTCATTAACTTTTATGGTTGACTTACTAATAGAGTACTTGAGTTTAAAATTTCCTACTAAGCCATTAAAGTTTTTAGGTTTTTTACCAGGCATTTCCTTTACCGTAATATTTATAGAATTTGAATGGCCTTCTTGTCTATACTGCTGAAAGAATCCTTTTTGAAATAATACAGAAAGATAATACGGTTCTATTTTAATTGAGCCAGTGGTTTGCGCATAGCATAATTCTTGCTTAAGTACAATCGTATAATAATTTACGCCATTAATGTTTTCGGTTTTTGTATCGTAATTTTTTTTGTTTGGATATAAATCTTTTTTAATTAGACCATTTGATTCACCTAATTTTAAATTTTCAATTCCTCTTGGTGATTGACGTGAATACATTTTTAAGGTAATTACAAATGGCTCACCTAAGTATATGTTTTTTTTAGAAGTAGAAATACGAACAAAAAAATCTGAAGTCGCTTTTGCTTTTTTTTGAGACTGACTAGCATCAGTTACTGATATTGTTATTGGTTTTGTTTTATACTCTTGTCCATTATGTTTCATTAAAGTTGAAGGGATAGTAAATTTTCCTTTTTTAGTCGCTCTAATTTTCCATATGTATTTAATATTTCTTACAACTTGTCGTTTGTTGTTAACAATCATTACACTTGATGAGTTTGACTGACTAGGTCCCCCAACAATTTGTAAGCTATTAAAATCAGGTTGATAAATTTGGCCCTGAACATTTGAAGATATTTCAAATGTAAATACTTCATTTATTGCTACTTTATTATAATTAACTGAAGCTTTAAATTCTACTTGACTATAACTAAATAGGCCTGAAAACAGAATTATCAAACTAAATATATATTTCATTTTTTTTATTTTAACTTACAAATTGTAATTAGCTTCTCTATTGATTAGTTGTAATGATTACCAATCTTTTTTAGTGCCGGACTTACCTTTTTTACCTTTAATTACTTTTTGCTTATTTAATTTATTTTGTATTTCTTTTTCTGCTTTATCAGCAGCTTCTAATATACGTTTCGCTTGTGCATTAGAAATTTTTTGTTCTTTTGGCTTTTGCTTTTTAGGGTCACCATCAGAATCTTTTTCATCCTTTTTGTCAGAATCTTTCTCTTCATCAGATTTGTCTCCATCATCATCTTTTGGCTCACCATCCTTATCTTTGTCATCAGAAGGCTCACCTTCTTTTTTATCGCCATCTTTCTTTTTGTCACTGTCAGATTTTTCTCCGTCCTTCTCTTCATCCGAATCTTTGTCGTCATCAGATTCCTTTTTATCGTCAGACTTCTGCTCTTTCTTTTTTTGTTCCTCTAATTGTTTTTTAATCAGAAGAGCATAAGCTAGATTATAACGCGTTTCTTCATCTCTAGAGTTAACTCTTAATGCTGTTTTATAGGACGCTATGGCATCTTCTAAAGTTTTTAAAAGATCACTAGCTTTTACAGGTTTATCTTTAGACTCTTGTCCTAATAGATACATTTTAGCATTTCCTATGTTGTGGTAAATTTTTGATTTTTTATTTGCAGCATTTGTGTAGTCAGCAATTTTTTCATAAGTTTCAATTGCTTTATCATATTCTTTTAGTCTCACTTGCGTGTTTGCTAAATTATAATTTGCTTTAAAATTAAAACCTGATTCTTTTACTGCTTTATCATAGTAATAAGCAGCATCTTCAAATTCAGAATCGTGATAAAAAATATTTCCTTTATAGATGTTCTTTTTTACTTCATCTTGACTGAAAGATAAAAATGAAATAAATAGAGATATGATAATTAAGCTATACTTCATAATCTTGTAATTTATGAATGATTCCACTTCTTTTAGATGTGAAAAAGTAATGTCCTACTAAAAATAATAAGCCGATTGCAATAAACCATTGAAACTGGTCTTCATAATCAGTATAAAGGTTTGAATCTATTTCTGTTTTATCCACAGATTTAATACTTTCTAAAAGGCCATCTAAGTTTACATAAGTTCCATTTGCCTTTGTATAAGAGCCACCACCTGTTTGTGCTATTTGTTTCAGCATTGATTCATTCAAATAAGTCATGACAGTATTTCCATCTTCATCTTTTTTCAGTCCAATTCGTCTGCCGTTTTTATAATCAGGGATAACTGTTCCGTTTGAAGTACCCATGCCAACCGTATTTACAATTACTTTTTTATCTAAAGCGGCTTGTGCAGCTAACATAGCTGCTCCCTCAAAGTCTTCTCCGTCAGACATTACAATGATTGCTTTATTTACACCATTGTCAAAATCAAACGAAGTCATTGCTTTTTCAATAGCTAAACCAATTGATGTACCTTGATTAGTCATCATGTCTGGAGAAACAGCATTTAAAAACATTTTTGCGGTACTGTAGTCTGTTGTTAAGGGGACTTGCATAAATGCATCTCCAGCAAATATTACCACACCAACCTTGTCACCATGTAAATTATTTAATAACCTTTCAATAGACATTTTTGCAACTTTTAATCTGTCTTTATCATGGTCTAAATCTAAAGCACGCATTGAATTAGAAATATCTAAGGCAATCATTATTTCAATCCCTTCACTTATTGCTTTTTGTTTTCCTTTTCCGTATTGAGGATTTAATAAACCTATTAATAAAAACGCAATTGCATTTCTAAATAAAAAGAATTTAATAAATGTTTTTAAAGTGGAAATAGGATGAATTAAAAATGGAGACAACTTAGCGTCTGATAATCTTTTAATGGCTTTGTTTTTCCATACTAAAGTTAATATGAAACCAATAATAACAACAGGTATTATTAAAAATAAAGGTAGGTACTCTGTGTTTTCAATTCTAAAAGCTTCAACCTGTTCAGTCATGTAGAAATACAAACTAAAAAAGACAGCCCAAAAAATTATCTCCCAAACTATAATAGCAAGTGTAATTGGTTTTATGGAATATATATAATTTTTTTGTTGCATTTAATTGATACTTTTTAAGAGGGTATTTGAAATAAGCTTTGAAATTAATAGTAAAAGAAGTCCTATAAATAGAAATCCATAATACTTTTCTGGTGGATCCGTTTTAAACTCAATAACACTCACTTTTGACTTTTCTAACAAATCAATTTCGGTGTATATTGATTGTAATTCTTTTTCGTTTTTTGCTCTAAAATATTTACCATTTGTAATTTCAGAGATAGAATTTAATAATTTTTCATCTATTTCAACTTCTACTTGTTGCATAACTATCCCAAATGGAGTTTGCATTGGAAGTGGAGCTGTGCCATTTTTTCCAACCCCAATTGTATACACTCTAATTCCAAATTCTTTAGCGATTTCTGAAGCTGTTATTGGATCAATTTCTCCTTGGTTGTTAACGCCATCAGATAATAATATAATTACTTTACTTTTTGCATCACTTTCTCTTAAACGGTTAACTGCTGTAATTAATCCAGAACCAATAGCTGTACCTGGCGCTACTAACCCAGATTGTACACCCAGAAATAAATCGTGTAATAAGGCATGATCATTTGTTAATGGCGCTTGTGTGTAAGCTTCTCCTTCATAAACAACTAATCCAATTCGGTCATTTGGTCTTTCTTCAATAAATTCTAAAGCTGTTTTTTTTGCAGATTCTAATCTGTTGGGTTTAAAATCTTCAGCCATCATACTACCGGAGACATCAAGTGCTAAAATAACATCAATTCCTTCAATATTCTTCTTGTTAAATTTTTCAACATCTTTAGCGTCTTGTGGTTTTGATAGCGTTACTATGATTAACGCTAATCCAATTAAAGAAATTATAAAATTAAAATGTTTTGCTAAACTAATAAAGCTAAATGGTGGTTCATCAAAATTATCTAAAGTAGATATGTTTACATTTTTACCTTTGTCATTTTCTTTTAATATATACCAAAGTATAAGAATTGGAATGATTAATAATAACCAAAATGCGTCCTTATAAACGTATTCATAATCAAAAAACGATATGTCAAATAGTTTATTCCACATGGTTTTCATTGTTTTTTGAGTCTAAAATTACTTCTTTTGTTTTCTCTACAAATTCAAATGATTTATTTAAAGCATTTAATGCGTCATCACTAGATGGTGTGAATTTAGCAAACTTAACAAAATCCGCTTGACGTAATATTTCTTTTAAAAAGTATTTGTCATTCACAGATATGTTGGTGAATTTTAATTCTGTTATAATTTCTTTAGTCGTTTTTTCAAGCGCTTGAATTTTATATCTGTCTTCTAAATACAATCTAACAGCATCTGTTAATTCAGAATAATATTGTTTTTTATTATCAGATTCCCAAGCAGAATTTTTCTTTAATTCATTTAGTACTTCTAAGGCTTTAATGTGAGCAGGAATAATGATTTTTGGTTCAGTTTTTTCTTCGACAGGTCTATTTTTATATTTTAAATATAAAACCACAATTATAATCACTAGTCCAATAATTAAAAACCAATACCAATTGTTTTTTGACCAATCAGCTACTCGCTCTGTAATTGGGTAGTCAACTTCATAGATTGGTTTAATGTCCGTTAGTCCTTTTGTTGTGTCAACTTCTACTGTATTCACAATAAAATTTAATTCAGTACTTAAATAGGTAGAATCAAAATGCGTAAACTTTAAGGCGGGTATAATATGTGTATTTGGTTCAAATGAAGTTACTATAAGAGATTGAGTTTTTAAAAAGTTAAATCTTGAAGTTGAATCTAATGGAATTGTTTTTAATTCAGATTTATCAATGATTTCAATTTCGGTACTAATATAATTATCAAATTGAGGCCATTCAATATCAATTGTATCAATAGTAGAATAATAAAAATCTAAATTTAAAAGTGTTTGTTCTCCAATTCTTATCGTGTCATGCTTTACTGAGACCACAACAGAATCTTGTCCAAAACTATGTAGTGAAATAATGAGAGATAATATGTATAATAAGCTTTTCATTATCTTCTTTTAAATAAATTCATTAAAGGTTTTATATAATCTTTATCTGTCAATATTTCTGTATAATCAATATTTGAATGTCTAAATATGTCTTTGGTTTTTAGGTCAAAGTCAATTTGTTTTTGTTTGTATTTTTCTCTAACACTTTTAATAGAAGTGTTAATCCATTTAGTTTTGCCACTTTCAAGATCATTAAACTTGGCAATACCTATATTTGGTAATTCACTTTCTGCAATGTCATTAAATTTTAAAGCTATTAAATCGTGTTTTCTTGCGGCAATTTTAATAGCATCAGAGTAATCTTTAGATCTAAAATCACTTAATAAAAATGCTGTACTTTTTTTCTTAACCATTTTAGAAAAGAATTTTAAAGCTGCAGTAATATCTGTACATTTTCCAGTAGGTTCAGCAAAAATCAATTCTCTAATTAATCTTAATACGTGAGATTTACCTTTTTTAGGTGGAATGTATTTTTCTATTTTATCTGAAAATAATATAAGTCCAATTCTATCTTTATTTGCTGCTGCCGAAAAAGCTAAAACAGCACACAATTCAGTTATTAACTCTCTTTTAAGTGCATTTTTTGTCCCAAACATTCCAGAATTAGAAATGTCAACAATTAACATGACTGTTAATTCTCTTTCTTCTTCAAATACTTTAACAAAAGGTTCTCCAAATCTAGCTGTAACATTCCAATCAATCGTTCTTATTTCATCACCAACGGCATATTCTCTAACTTCACTAAAAGCCATACCTTTTCCTTTAAATGCCGAATGGTATTCACCTGAAAAAATTTGAGACGTTAACCCTTTGGTTTTTATCTCAATTTTTCTAACTTTTCGTATGAGGTCTTTTGTATTCAATTTGGTTAATAGATATTGGTTAAGTGTTTATAGTTAAATTGGTGATTGAGGGGTGTAGCGCAACGAACTCAAAATCCCAATTTATGGTACTTGTACTATTTCCATAATCTGTTTTACAATGTCAGCTTGAGTAACATCTTCCGCTTCTGCTTCGTAAGTTAATCCAATTCTGTGTTGTAAAACATCAGGGCAAATAGCTCTAACATCTTCAGGAGTTACAAATCCTCTACGGTTTATAAACGCATATGCTTTTGCAGCTAATGCTAAATTAATAGAGGCTCTTGGAGAGGCACCAAAACTAATTAGAAACTCTAAGTTATTTAAGCCGTAATCTTTTGGATTACGTGTAGCAAAAACTAAATCAATAATGTATTGTTCAATTTTTTCATCTAAATAAACTTCCTTAACTAATGCTTTTGCTTTTATAATTTGTTCTAATGAAACTACACTGTTGGCTTTCGGGAATCCGGCTGATGAGATACTTTGTCTAACAATTTGTTTTTCTTCTTCTTTAGATGGGTAACCTAAGCTCACTTTTAGCATAAATCTATCGATTTGAGCTTCTGGTAAAGGATAAGTTCCTTCTTGTTCAACTGGATTCTGAGTCGCTAATACTAAAAAAGGTACAGGTAATTTATAAGTGTTTTCACCAATAGTTACTTGTCTTTCTTGCATGGCTTCTAATAAAGCAGATTGCACTTTTGCAGGTGCTCTGTTTATTTCATCAGCTAAAACAAAATTGGCGAATATGGGTCCTTTTTTAACATGGAACTCTTCTTTCTTCTGACTATACATCATTGTACCAACAACATCTGCTGGTAATAAATCTGGTGTAAATTGAATTCGACTAAAATCACCACCAATAGTATCGGATAAAGTATTAATTGCTAAAGTTTTTGCTAAACCAGGTACACCTTCTAATAAAACATGACCGTTCGCTAAAAGTCCAATCAATAATCGGTCAATCATATACTCTTGACCAACAATTACTTTTCCAATTTCAGCTTTCATTAAATCTAAAAAAGTACTTTCACGTTCAATTTTAGCATTTAATTCTTGGATTGAAAATCCGGTTGTGTTTGTTGCAGTTTCTTCCATTAAACAAATGTTTTATTATTCCATACAAAAATAATAATCACAAGTTAAGAACGAAAGTTTTTTAGTGTTAAGATTTGTTAAAGCTATATAGATAACTCAAAGTTTTAATCTTTTTGCTAGCATGGAATGGCTAAAAATTACTTTAAAGCTTTACGTCTTGCTTTTTCTTTTACAATTAATCCTAATTCTCTACCCATTTGTCCAGCAACAGATGTGTTTTCTTCTGCTCTACGAATAAGGTAAGGCATTACTTCTTCAATTGGTCCGTAGGGAACGTATTTAGCAATATTGTAACCTTTATGAGCAACATTAAATGAAATGTGATCACTCATGCCTAATAATTGAGCAAAATATATTCTTTTATCAGTTTTATCAATATTATTTTCATCAATTAATTGAGCTAATTTAATTGAGCTATTTTCGTTATGAGTTCCCGCACAAAATGAAATATCATTTAGGTTTTCAATACAGTATTTAATTGCATCATCATAACATTTGTCAGTAGCAGGTTTATTTGAGTTTATAGGGTCAGTGTAATTCATTTTCTGAGCGCGTTCACGTTCTTTTTCCATATAAGCACCACGTACAATCTTCATCCCAACTTTATATCCATTAACCTTAGCTTTTTGATGAGATTTTTTTAAAAATTCTAATCTATCATGACGGTACATTTGAATGGTATTATAAATAATAACGTCTTCTTTATTATATTTAGCCATCATAGCATTAACCATTCTATCTATTCCATCCTGAATCCAACTGTCTTCAGCATCAATAAATAATGGAACTTTTGATTCGTAAGCTGTTTTGCAAATAGCATCAACGCGTTGCATAGCCTTAGCTAATTCTTGTTTGTCTTCTTGTGTTAATTCTGAAGTGATATCATTTGTACGTTCTAATAAATCAAATCTTGCAATTCCTGTAGGTTTAAAAACAGAAAATGGAATATTTTGACTTGTTTTTGCTTTTAGAATTGTTCTAATAATTTCATCTTTTGATTGATCTAAATCTTCATTTGATATTTTACCTTCCACTGAATAATCTAAGATTGTTCCGATATTGAATTTACCTAAATCAGCTGTTTTTTGTTCGCAATCCTTTATGGTTTCTCCGCCACAAAATTGCTTGAAAATAGTAGCTTTTATTATGCCTTTAACGGGTAAGTGTAATTTGAATGCAATGTTTGTTGCTATTTTTCCAAACTTAACTAACCAAGGTTTTCCCATTAAATTAAATAACCTATAAGACCAAGTTAAATCACTATTTGATTTACCGCCAAAGGCTATTTCTGTATTTTCAAAACTAATCATACGACCTAATAATTTTTACAAATATAATTCTTTTCAATTAGTTTTTTTAAGACTTAACAACACAATTTTAAATTTTATTAACATAGTTCGTATCCTAAGTGATGATTCATTTATTGTTTTAATACGTTCTGTTGTTTACTTTAATAAATTAGAACAGTAAAGCTTAGCAATGTATGTCTAATAAAATTTTAATAATTACTTTTGTTTTCAATGTCTATAAAAGATTCATATTTGTCAATTACTAAAACTTCAGAAGGGTTTTATAAAGAAAAGGGTTCTAAGTTTATTGCTTATGCTTTTCCTTGTAACAATGAGGTGGATGCTAAAATACACCTTGCTCAATTATGGAAAGACAATCATAATGCGTGTCATGTTTGTTTTGCTTGGCGTTTTGGTGTGGACGAAACAAAGTATAAAGAGCGTTTTTCTGATGATGGAGAACCTTCTAATTCGGCAGGGAAACCTATTTTTGCTCAAATCCATGGATTTAATGTAACCAATATTTTAATTGCAGTGGTTCGTTATTATGGTGGTACAAACTTAGGTGTTGGTGGATTAATTGGTGCATATAAGAGTGCATCAAAAGAAGCGTTAGAACAATCTACTTTAGTAGAAGGTTTTATATCAGACTTTTATATTATGAAATTTGAGTTTTCATTAACGGGAACTGCTATGCGTTTATTAAAAAAAGCAAGAGTAAATATTATTGAACAAGGATATGAAGGTAATTTAGCAACCATTACTTTTAAATTAAGAACATCAAAAACAAAAATATTAATTGAAGAGTTTGAAAGTCTTCATGGATTTGAATTAAAACATTTAAAAACAGAATAAATGGAATTATTAAAAAAATTAGTTGAAGTAAGAGGAGCAAGTGGTGATGAAGTTGAAATTAAAAAATTCATTTTAGATCATATTGAATCAGTAAAATCTACTTGGGCTGTTGAGCCTAAAATTTATCAAGGTAAAGGATTTCAAGATTCTTTTATATTAGTATTTGGTGATGAGCCAACAACAGCTATATTTTCTCATATAGATACAATAGGTTTTACAGTAGGGTATAAGAATGACTTAATAAAAATTGGAGGTCCTAGAACTATTGATGGTACTTTATTAGTTGGATCTGATTCCAAAGGTGAAATTGAAGCTGAGTTAATGGTGATTGAAGAAGAGAATGGTAATTCTCATGCACAAGCTATTTTTGAAAGAGCTATTGATAGAGGGACTGTTTTAACTTATAAGCCAGATTTTAGAGATACTGACGATTTTATTCAGTCACCTTATATGGATAATAGATTAGGCGTTTGGAATGCTTTAGAAGTTGCAAAAACTTTAAAGAATGGCGCTATTGTGTTTTCAACTTATGAGGAGCATGGTGGTGGAACTGTTGGTTTTTTAGGACGATTCTTATGGGATAATTTTAAAATTAACCAAGCCTTAATTTCAGATATTACTTGGGTAACTGATGGTGTTCAGCATGGCAACGGTGTTGCTATTTCAATGCGTGACAAAGGTGTACCTAGACGTTCGTATTTGAATAGAATTATTGAAATTGCTAAAGCGTCTGGAATTAAGTATCAGTTAGAAGTTGAAAGTGCAGGAGGAAGTGATGGAACAATGTTACAATCTACAGATTTACCTTTTGATTGGTGTTTTATTGGAGCACCAGAAGATAATGTACATTCAGTTGATGAAATAGTACACAAAGAAGATTTAGAGAATATGACTAAACTATATGTTGAGTTAATGGAGAAGATGTAGTCTTAATTATTAGATTAAAATAAAATGCTCATTTGAATTTTTCAAATGAGCATTTTTTTATCCTGCTAAATTTATATGCGCTTTTAACGAATCGATAGATGCTTTTGCTACAATAGTATAAAAGTCTTCTAATCCTTGATTTGTATTTGCCTTTTCAAGTGCGTTATAATAGGTTGTTCTTGAATTAATATCACCTTTAATATTAGCAATTGGAAATCCATTCATTAATAAAACTAAATTCATGATTAAACGTGTTGTCCTTCCGTTTCCATCAATGAAAGGATGAATAGTTACTATTTTTTCATGCATGTCTGCAGCCAAAATAACAGGGTGAAGTGTATTTTTATTTAACTCATAAAACTCAAACACTTCTTCCATTTGTTTTGCAATAATATATGGCTGTGGTGGAATATGTGAACTTCCTGAAATCATAACAGGCACTTTTCGGTATAAACCGGCATTCATTTTGTCGATAGATTTTAAAATTAAATAGTGAATTTGTTTAAGTACTCTTTCATTTAAGTACTCATTTTTTTTAACTAATTCTTCAATAAAATCTATTGCTTCAAAATGATTTACAGCCTCTAAATGTTCAACCATAGACTTTCCACTAATTGTTAAACCCTCTCTTACCACTAAATAAGTTTCTTGCATTGTTAAAGTGTTACCTTCAATTTTATTAGAATCAAACGTATAGTTGATAGAAAAGTATTCTTTCATTTTTTCTAAAGCAATTCCATCTAAAGGACGACACTTGTCCCATGTGATTTTTAATTCATCAATTTCGATTAATAAAGGTGTAACAGTATCACTAATTGTTGAAATAGTGTTTTTTGAATTATACTTTATTCTTTCTTCTGCAACTTTAAGTGCGTCTAAGCTAAATTCAGTATTGTACTCCTTTATTGTATCAAATATTTTATCAGATAACCAAGCTGAAATAACTTCTTTTTCATTTAAATTATAAAATTGTATAAATAAAGTTACTTGTTTTATAGTAGCTGTTCTTTGACCGTTTTCAATTTTACTTATAATTGCGTTATCAATTTTTAAGACGTTCGATACTTCAGTTAAACTTAAGTTTAATTCTTTTCTTTTTTCTTTTAATATGTTTTTAAAGTTTGACATAATATTTCAATATATATTGACAAATGTAGTCAATTTTTTTGGCTTGAAACCTTTTTACAACATTTTCGTACTCTAAGCATGCTTAATTTAAATAAAAAATTCTATTTTTTTATTCTTATACTGTTAACTAAAGTAGCCTTGTATGGTCAAGGTTTACAGTTGGTTAGTGAGATATATGGAGAAATCTCTCCTAAGTCTATAGTGTATAATGGTAATGGTATTTTTTCAGCTCAAAATATGATGTATCGTCATACTGTTACTTTATATAATACTAAAGGTGAACTTTTAAAAACAATTAATGACAAGGCAAATTTAAAGTCTTATGGTTTTGATGAATACAATAACGGCAGTTATCATGGAGCACCGGTAGAAGCTTGTTTTAGTAATAAAGGAAAATACCTTTGGGTATCAAATTATAGTATGTTAGGGCCTGAATTTAAACAAGAAGGCTGTGATGATTGTGCTGGTGAAGGATTTGATCCGAGTTTTGTATATAAAATTAATACATTAACTTACGAAATTGAAAATGTAATAAAAGTTGGAGCAGTACCTAAATATTTAGCTCTTAATGAAAAAACTAATTTAATGTTAGTCACAAATTGGTCAAGTTCTAATGTATCTATTATTGATTTAACTACTGAAAAAGAAATAAAAAAAGTAAAAATAGGTAGACATCCAAGAGGTATTGATATAACAAAGGATGGTAGAACTGCCTATATTACAGTTATGGGAGGTAGTGATATTGTTAAGTTAGATTTGCAAACTTATGAAATATCAATAATTAAGTCCGTTGGTAAAGCACCAAGACATATAGTATTAAGTAAAAAGGATGATTTTTTGTATTGCACAATTAATTTGACAAACCAAATATTAAAACTCAATTTAGCTACTAATGAAAGAACTTATTGTAAAGTGAAATCTGCACCAAGAACTATGGTGTTGTCGGATAATCAAAAATATATTTATGTTGTTAATTACTTTACGGATAGTTTTCAGAAGGTAGAGGCTGAAACAATGACTGTAGTTGAAACAAAAAACACTGGTCATCATCCAATAGGTATTTCAGCAAATTGGGAAACGTCTGAAGTTTGGGTAGCTTGTTATTCAGGAGTTATTCAAGTTTTTAAAGATGTTGAGTTAGAAAATCTTGTTATTGAAGCGAAAAAAATAGGGCTTAAGTCAATTGATAGATTAAAACAAATACCACAGTATAGCTTTATCGATATTGTAAATTACAACGAGACAAAACAAAGTAAATTAAATGATGTGTTAGAATTGGGAAATACACTCATTGATCTTGAAAATGAGGCAGAATTAAAGTTGGAAATTGAAACTAAACTTAAAGAAAATAGTACTTTGAATACTGGTTGTAAATACCATTTAATAATTGGTAGTTTTGGTGTAGCATCTAATGCAATGGGTTTACTTTCAAAAATGAAATCTAAAGGCTATCCATCAAAAATAATTCCGTCAAAAAACGGAAAAATGTCAATGGTTTCAGTAAAATGTTTCAATACGATTCAAGAAGTAAGTCAGTCAAAAATACTAATAGAGATTAATCAAAAAGGATGGGTTTATATTAAATAATTTTACCTAACCTTCATTAAAGCATCAATGACATCAATAATTGATTGATATGTATTTTTCTTTACTTTTTTGAATTTTGAAATAGGTAAATACTTAACCTTTGTAATTCCTTCTTCACCTTGAGGTGTTAATTTAGATTGTTTTTTTCCTTCATTTAACCAATACCAATATGTTTTTTTTAGATAAAGCTTTCCATTCATCTCATAAGTGTGCCATGTATTAATTAAATGTTGTTTGATTTTAGGTTTAATTAAGCCACATTCTTCTTCTATTTCACGTACAGTTGCTTTTTTGACACTTTCGTTTTTTTCAATTTTCCCTTTAGGAATATCCCATTTACCATTACGTTTAATAAATAAAAAGTTATCATCTTTTTCGACTAAACCGCCAGCGGCTTCAATGTATTTATAATCCTTAAATACCTTCCAGAATTTATTATCATTTTTAATTTCAACAATAATTCCGTCCATATTTGAACCTAATAACCAATTTATATTTTTCCAAATTTCTTTTTTAGATAAATAATTGTGTTTAAAATTTGGATTTATTTTGAATATAACCGCTTTATTATCGATAAAAACTTTATACATTTGTGTCATGATATTAAATAATGATAAGGCGTTAAAGGTAGCAGAATTTTTGTTACAAATCAAGGCTGTAAAACTACAACCTAATAATCCTTTCCAATGGTCAAGTGGATGGAACTCTCCAATCTATTGCGATAATAGAAAAGTGTTATCTTATCCAAAGGTTAGAACCTATGTTAGACAAACGTTTGTAGGTGCAATAACTGAAAGATACGGTATGCCAGATATGATTGCTGGTGTTGCAACTGGAGGAATTGCAATAGGTGCATTAATTGCAGAAGAAATGGGAATACCTTTTATTTATGTACGTTCGTCTGCGAAAGCGCACGGTATGCAAAATCAAATTGAAGGCGCTTATGAAAAAGGACAAAATGTAGTTGTTATTGAAGATTTAATTTCAACAGGTGGTTCAAGTATTAAAGCAATTGAAGCTTTAAGAGAGGGAGGACTTGAAATTAAGGGATTAGCTGCAATCTTTACTTATGGTTTTGATCTTGCAATTAAAAACTTTAAGGATGCAAATTGTGATTTTATTACATTGTCTAATTATGATTTATTAATAGAACAAGCCGTTACTGATAATTATGTAACTGCTGAAGATGTAGAGTCTTTATCAAACTGGAAAACTAACCCTGAAAACTGGAATAAATAATGTCAACCAAAATAGAAAGTAAACATGTTGAAATAAACAAATCAGTACAAGAGGTATTTGATTTTGTAAAGGATTTCAATAATATTGAACAAGTATTACCTAAAGATAAAATTTCAGATTGGAAATCTGATTTTGATCAATGTTCATTTAAAATACAAAATGCAGCAGTAATTCCTTTAGTTAAAGAGTCTGTAATTGAGCCTAATACAATAAATATTGTAAGTGGTGAAAAAACACCTTTTCCTTTTACACTAAAGATTACATTTAATGCACTTGCAACTGATAAAACAGAAGTGTTTTTAAATTTTGATGGTGAAATTAATGCATTTTTAAAAATGATGGTTGTAAAACCGTTAAATAGTTTGTTTAATTTTATGGCAGCTGAATTAAAAACTGTTTGCGAAAAATAATTAATAACTAGAACTAAGAAAAAGCTACATTTTATGTAGCTTTTTTTGTTTAAATAAATTATGGAACATAATATTCAAATTAACAAAACAGCAAAGTATGTAACTTATGGAAATCCTGTAACTGCAAAGACTATACTGTTTGCTTTACATGGGTATGGACAGTTAGCAAAATTTTTTATAAGAAAATTTAATATGCTTAATGAAAATGATTATTTTGTTGTAGTACCTGAAGGGTTGCATAGATTTTATTTAAATGGATCATCTGGAAGAGTAGGTGCATCATGGATGACAAAAGAGGAAAGACAATCTGACATAGATGATTATATAGGTTATTTAGATTTGCTTTTTGAAGAGATAGATGCTACGTATAGTTTTGAGAATAAAACCCTCTTAGGATTCTCTCAGGGAGGAGCAACAGCTTCAAGATGGCATAGTTTAGGTAAATTTAAGGCAGATAAATTTTTGCTTTGGGCTTCTGTCTTCCCAAATGACATGAGTTTAGAGTTTTCTAATAGGTTCCAAGAGTCAGATAATTATTTTGTTTTAGGTAATGAAGATGAGTACTTATCTTTTGAACAAGGGGAACTTTGTGTGGATAAATTGAATCAATCAACTCTTGAATTTCAATTTGTTAAATTTTCTGGGAAACACAATATTGATACGAAAACTTTGTTAAATTTGGTGTAATGAAACATTTGTTATTAATATCGCTATTATTTTTGACTAGCTTTATGTCGTATGCCCAATATGATATAAATGAGATTGAAAAAACTGAAGATGTTGAATATTCAAAGTTTAATTGGTCGTCAATTAAGGACGATATATATGTAGGTGGTGATGTAAATGCAACTATAGGTAATGTAGCATTTATTTATTTTGCCCCATTTATAGGGTATGAATTTATACCTAATTTTTCAGCTGGTATTTCTGGAATGATAAGATATTTGAGTTATGGTAATGGAAGTGGAGAATTTTCAAAAGGAGCAGGCGTATTTATACGTTATAAACCAAAAATCCCTTTAGTTATAGAAAGTAGTTTTAATATATACTCAACAAGTTTTAACGGTTTTACTCAAGAACCTTTAGGGACTCACTCTTGGATGTTAGGAGGTGGGTATACGTATTCAATAGGTAAGCGTTCGTATTCTCAAATAATGGTTCAATATGATTTATTAAATAATAATTATGTGCCGGAGAATATATTGTTACAATTTTCTAGTGGATCTAAATTGTATTATAAGTTTGGAATTGTTTATTATTTGAGTGATTAATTAGCAATTAAGTGATGTCATCATACATCTTGCACTTCCGCCACCAATTTTTTCAATTAGGGGAATATTGACAGTCACAATTCTACTTTGTTCACTAATTTTCATTTTTTGTTCGGTACTTAAACTTGACTCAGCAGTTGAACTTAAAATAAATAAAGATTCGTTGTCTTGATTAAAAACCTCTAAAGAGTTTCCTGAGAATTTATTAAGTTGGTCAAAATTGATTTCAATTATCTTTTTACCAGACTGTTCTAATGACAATTTTATCATACTTCTATCTAAAGGATCATTGATAGATTCTAAACATACAATTGCAAAGTGTTTGGTAATACTCATCATAACGTTTGTATGGTAAATGCTTTTTCCATCAAGATTTTCAGCATTAAATACAAAGCCTTGATAACCAATTAAACGACAGAGTTCATTAAAAACAGTTTCATTAGTTCGCTCTGATAAACAGGCATAAGCTATTTTGTTATCATAATCAAAAACGACAGAACCAGTACCTTCTAAGTAGTGTTCTTTAGATTCAAAATACGATAAATCAATAAATTCTGAGATGTTATATTTTTCAACAATTTTATTAACTAAATCAACTCTTTTTTCTTTTCTTCTTATCTCTGAAAATATTGGATAAATAATAAGTTTCCCATCAGGAAAAGTAGAAATCCAATTGTTCATAAAAACAGAATCAGGAAGTTTCTCAACTTTATCATTAAATACTTCAATATTAATTTTATTATTTTTAAGTGTCTCAACCATTGAATTAAATTCCTCAATAGCTTTTTCTTTGATAATGATTTTAGATTCTTTGGTCTTGTTTTGAAATGAGTTTGTACTTTTGGTTTCAAAGTTATAACCAAAATTATTTGGTTTAAGCATTAAAAAATTATGTGGAAAATTCATAAAATAATTTCAAATAGATATATAATAATTTTTACGAGTCTATTTTTTTTTAGTTGCAATAATCAAGATGTAACTGAACTTAAAATAGATGATTCGATAATTGACACGGTATTAATTAAAGAGTTTAAAACGGTTAAGGAAGTATGTATTGGAGAGTTGGAAAGTGTTTTGATTAATAATAAGTTAATTGATATTCAAAGTATAGATTCAACTATTCTTATAGATGTCAGATATTCTACACTTAATAACTTTATGAAAGAAGATGTTTATGGAGATTTAGAAAAAATCTATTTACAAAAGACAGTTGCAATTGATTTGAAAAAATGTAATGATTATCTAAAAACAATCGATTCGACATTGATACTGTTAGTTTATGACGGTGTAAGGCCAAGAAGTGTTCAACAAAAAATGTGGAATAGTCTAGATATGCCAATCAATGAAAAGATAAAATTTGTATCAAACCCTAAAAATGGATCAATTCATAATTATGGATGTGCTGTTGACCTGACAATTGCATATTTAAATGGAGATACTTTAGATATGGGAGCTGGGTATGATGATATTAGAAAAATTGCATATCCAAGACATGAAGCAAAATTTTTAAAAAATGGAACACTAACTTTACAGCAAGTTGAAAACAGAAAATTATTACGAAAAGTGATGAAAAATGGAGGGTTTTATAATATTGAAACGGAATGGTGGCATTTTAATAGATATAATAGAAGTACAGCTAAATCCTTATTTAATATCATTGAATAATTTTAAATAACTAAAGACTGTTAATAATTCCAATGAAGAAATGGTTTTATGAATTGATATTATATTTAAATTTGTCTTGTGAAGAAAGTATATAAAATAGTAAAAAATAAATATGTTATTTCAACAGCATTAGTGTTGTTCTATATTTTATTGCTTCATAATACAGATCTAGCTTCTTTGAATAAGAGAAAAGATAGAGTAGAGGGCTTGCAACTTGAAATGAGCCAAAAGAGAAAAGAAATTAAAGAATTAAAAGTTTCACTTCACGAAATTGAAAATGTCAATTCATTAGAAAAATTCGCAAGAGAAAAATATTACTTCAAAAGAAATGATGAAGATATCTTTATATTATCAGACAAGTAATAACGGTAATTAGAGTTAATAAAAGTTGTTAATTATTACTGTATTATCCTAATAATTATATATTTTCGCAATAAATAGATAACATCAAATGAAAAACATCATAACTGCATTAGCGCTTACAATTGGATTTACATCTTTTTCTCAAGTAGAATTGTTAAATGAAAATTTTACAACAGGAATACCATCTGCTTGGTCAGTGATAAATACAGACAATAATACACCAGGTTTAGCTCAGTATACTGATGCATGGATTGGATTAACGTCTGTTTTTGATACGTGTGCAGCAAGTACTTCATATTATGTAGATGGTAACGGTGATGAAGATATAACTGCTACTGCTGCAGATTATTTAATTACACCACAAGTCAGTTTATTAACGTTTGGTAATATTTTAACTTGGGATGCTAAATCACTTGATGGCTCTTTTCCTGATGGCTATTTAGTATTATTATCAACTACTGATAATTTAGCATCAAGTTTTACGGATACTTTAAAATCAGTAACTGCAGAATCTCCTTATTGGACAACTTATTCAGTTGATATGGCTGCAAAAGGATACGTTAATCAAGACGTTTACATTGCTTTTTTAAACAATACAACTAATGGTTATGTTTTACAAATTGATAATGTAAAAATTACAGCTGATGATCCTGTATCAACAATAGAACAGGACATAACTATTTCAGTTTATCCAAATCCATTTAATAATGAATTAAATTTTGAAACGCAAGGGTTTGAAAATGTATCTGTTTATAATATGTTGGGTGAATTAATTCTTGAGTCTAAAGCATCTAAAGTATTAACATCTGATCTTAAACAAGGACAGTATGTTGCAGTTGTTAAATCAAGTAATTCAGTAGTGAAGATTAAAATTGTTAAGTAGTCAATTTTAAGATTAGAAACTATTATGTCTAAAATTTGAGGCTTACTTTCATTGTATTCTGAATTTTTCTAATTGTTTTTATGCGCCTTGTCTAATCGTTTTCGAATGATAGTATTTATGGTGCCGTGAGTAAATGTTATTAAACCTCCAATAATTAAAATAAATGGGTACCAAAATATTCTGTTGTAATTTAAACCAATAAGAAGCCAAATGGTACCAAAAATAAGAAGTAAAACACCTGTTATAATTCCATTTCTTAAACCATATTTTTCAAGGCCAAAGGTAAAGTCTTTGGGGTAAGATCTCAATCGCGCTTCTTCACGGTAATTTTGTTCTTGTAAAATAGCTACTGAATCTTTTTTATAATCTTTACATGTATGTCTAAATTTAGGAATATCATTAGTCAGATTACAGATAATACCCTTTTTTGGAGAAAAAGTTCTATTCAAACATATTTTACAAAATTTTAATTGATCACTTCTATCCATTTAGAATTACTTCATTAATTCAGTTATAATTTTCTCTAAAGAATACCCTTCAGCTTCAGCTTTATAATTTCGTACAATTCGGTGTCTCAAAATTGGATAAGCAACTGCTTTTACATCTTCAATATCTGGAGAATATTTACCATTAATAGCAGCATAACATTTAGCACCAATAATTAAATATTGTGAAGCTCTTGGTCCTGCTCCCCATTCTAAATATTTTTCAGTTAAAGCGTGAGTATGTGGTGTGTTTTTTCTTGTTTTAGAAACTAACTTAACTGCATATTCATAAACATTGTCAGGTACAGGAATTCTTCTTACTAGGTTTTGGAAGTAAAGTATTTCCTCACCATTAATAATTGGTTTTAAGTCTACTTTTTTATTTGTTGTGGTACTTTTAACAATGTTTATTTCTTCTTCAAAAGTTGGATAATCTACCCAAATGTTAAACATAAATCTATCCAATTGAGCTTCAGGTAAAGGGTACGTTCCTTCTTGCTCAATAGGGTTTTGAGTGGCTAATACAAAAAAGGGCTTATCTAACTCATATTTGACACCGCCAGTCGTTACTGTTTTTTCTTGCATAGCTTCTAATAGAGCGGCTTGTGTTTTAGGAGGTGTTCTGTTGATTTCATCAGCTAATATTATATTAGAAAAGATAGGACCTTTTATGAATTTAAAATTTCTATTCTCATCTAAAATTTCAGAACCAATAATGTCAGAAGGCATTAAATCAGGCGTAAATTGAATTCTTTTAAAATTTAAACCTAAAGAATCTGCAATAGTTTGAATTAATAATGTTTTTGCTAAACCAGGTACACCTACTAACAAACTGTGGCCATTACTAAAAATTGACATTAACACTTGTTGAACTACTTTATCTTGTCCAACAATTACTTTGTGGATTTCGGATTTTAGTTCAGTATATTTTTTAGTTAATAAATCAATTCCTTCTTTGTCAGTAATGTTGTGCATATGTAATGTGTTTAAAGTCAAAAATAATAATTTTAATATGATATTTTACAATCCTGTTAATATATCTTTTGCATTTGTATTTTTACGCGCTTTTTTACCAGCTAAAGCAAATCCAAAAACAGCACCAACTACACCTCCAATTATATGAGACGTGTGTGAAATGTTATCAGTGTTAAATGATCCAATGACTTCTTTTCCTATAAAAATAATAACAATTAATATAAATGTAATAGGTATTTCTTTATTTTTAATGTTGACCATTGAAGTTAAAATAATTAGCATAAATACAATACCACTTGCACCAAGTAAGCCACTGTCAAAAAATAACAAATGTAAAATAGCTGTTAATAAAGCTGTGGTTAACATCATGATAAGTAATAGTTTAGCGCCGTATTGTTTTTCTATAACTGGGCCTATTAATAAAATAAAGGATAAGTTACCTATCAAATGGTCAATACTGTCGTGCCCTAAAGTGTGAGAAAGTAATTTAAAGTAATCTAAAAACCGTGAACTATTAAAGTTGGGTGTTAGTATAAAACTAGATTGAAACAGGCCTAGGTAACCTGTAAATATGTATATTACAATACAAATAAAGGAAAAAGATAAAATAAGTGGAGAATTAAAAGTGATTTTCATAAATTTGTTTTTTTGTAAAACTACTCATTAATGACAAAATATATTTTATTGACAGTACTATTTTTAGGAAGCACCTTCTTTTCTGTTGCGCAAATTACCAATCCAAACACACCTAAGCCAGATGAGGTAAAGCCTAAAAAAAAGAAAAATAATAAACTCATATCTGAAAAAGTAAAGCATGATTCAATAGACGTAAGTACTTACTATTTAACGATTGGTTATGTTAATTCGTTTAGAAAATTTGAAGACAAAAGTCCATTTGGTTCTTATTCGAAAAGAGAAATAGAAATGCCAATACACACTTATGGCGTTGGATTTGGAACTTATATAGATTTAGCTGAAAATTTAGAATTGGAATTTGGGGTAAGCTATGTGTTACAAGGAGAGCAATATAATTTTAATGATTCATTAAGTGATTCAACCTTTCACTACAAAAAACAATATAGACATTTTGGGATTCCTTTAAGGTTAAAGTATAATTTCGGAAAAAATAATTTAAAAGGATTTGTATCTGGAGGAGTTATTCCTTCAAGTATATTGTCATACAAATATGAAAGTGATTACACTACATCAGAAGGGAAAACACATAATAATGATACAGAATCTAAAACAAATACTTTGGCAGCATTTAATGTTGCAGTTTCACTTGGTGTAGGCGTGTCTTATCAATTAAATACTATTGGGTTTATGATTGTGCCAGAATATAGATATAACCTATTAAATACCTTTGATGGCGTTTTTATTGAACATAACTTATGGTCTTGGGGTGTTAACTTTGGAATGACGTTGAAATTATAATCATTTTGAACATTATTACTTAGTACTTTACAAGTACCCAAATAATAATAAACGCCACAAATAAACTCATTATAATATTCATTAGGCCAAAATAAAATAAACCATCTTTAAATAGAGTAATAGTTTCTAAACTAAATGTTGAAAACGTTGAGAAACCTCCACAAAATCCAATAATTAAAAAGTATTTTATAAAATTGTTACTATCAATTTTATCTTTAAGAAAAAATACAGTTAGTCCTAAAAGTAAAGTGGCTAAAATATTAGCGGTAAATGTTCCTGCAGGGAATTTTGAAACGTGAAAATTAGAAATTAATTTCCCAATGCCAAAGCGACTTAAACTGCCTAGGCCACCACCTAAAAATACTAAACTAGCTATGTAAAAACTATTCATTTTGTTTTTTTAATAAAAATGGATTCAATATTTTATAGACTGTAAAGCCAATAGTAAGCCCTAAAAGTCCACCACAAAACACATCTAAAGGATAATGAACACCCAAGTAAACTCTACTGTATGCGATTAAACCAGCCCAAATAAAAAGCAATGACCACTTTGATGAGTTAGATTTGAAAATGAAAAATAAGTAAGTCGCTAGTGCAAAAAAGTTAGCAGAATGTGAAGATACAAAACCATATAGACCGCCTTTGTAATAGTCGCCGTTTGACTTTAGATACATATGAATTTGATCTTGAATGTCTAAATTGTGAGTTGGTCTAAGTCTTAAAAATACGTCTTTAAAGCCCATCACAGAAATTCGATCTGCTAATAAAAAACAAAGACCAATACCAATACCAAAAAACAATAATGATTTTAGGGTCAATGTACGATAAGCTATAAATATCAAGAATATAAATAGCGGTATCCAAATCAGTTGATGACTAATTTGCCACATCACTTCATCTAAAAATGGTGTGTTTAAACTATTTATAAATAGTAAGAGTTCTTGGTCTAATTGGTCTATTTTTTCAAACATAATAATACGGTAAATGTAATTAAATTTTAGAAGTAATATTAGTCTCATCTAAAATTAGATGAAAAGCTAAGGTGAATTTGAAGATTTGATATTGAAATTAGTTAAATAAAAGGCAAAAAAAATGTGTTTCAGTAAAACTAAAACACATCTTTTAATAGTATATAGTTTGAGTAAATTAACTATTCATGTTAACAAACATTTCTTCATTAGATTTTGAATCTTCCATTTGATCTTTTACAAAACTCATAGCTTCAACAGGGTTCATATCAGCAAGCATTTTTCTTAAAATCCAAACACGAGACAATTCCTCTTTCCCCATTAATAAATCTTCACGTCTAGTTCCTGAAGACGTAATGTCAATAGCAGGATAAATACGTTTGTTAGCAATTTTTCTATCCAATTGTAACTCCATATTACCAGTACCTTTGAACTCTTCAAAAATAACTTCATCCATTTTAGAACCAGTCTCAGTTAAGGCAGTAGCTAAAATAGTTAATGACCCTCCATTTTCAATTTTACGAGCAGCACCAAAGAAACGTTTTGGTTTGTGTAATGCATTAGAATCAACTCCACCTGATAATACTTTACCTGACGCAGGTTGAACCGTATTATAAGCTCTTGCTAATCTAGTAATAGAATCTAATAAAATAACCACATCATGACCAGATTCAACCATTCTTTTAGATTTCTCAAGAACAATATTCGCTAATTTAACATGTTTATCTGCTGGTTCATCAAAAGTAGAAGCAACAACCTCTGCATTTACCGAACGTGCCATATCAGTTACCTCTTCAGGTCTTTCGTCAATTAATAATACAATTAAGTAAACTTCTGGGTGATTAGCTGCAATTGCATTGGCAACATCTTTTAATAAAACAGTTTTACCAGTTTTAGGTTGTGCTACAATCATTCCCCTTTGTCCTTTTCCAATAGGTGCAAACATGTCCATTACTCTCGTAGACATTGTTTCACTTTTATGACCAGTTAATTTTAATTTCTCATCTGGAAATAAAGGCGTTAAATATTCAAAAGGAATTCTATCTCTAACTAGTCCTGGATCACGACCATTAATGCTGTGTATTTTAATTAAAGGGAAATATTTTTCACCTTCTTTTGGCGGTCTAACCATACCGGCAATTGTATCACCAGTTTTTAAACCATATAATTTTACTTGATGATGAGGTACATAAACATCATCTGGTGAAGCTTGGTAATTATAATCTGAAGATCTTAAAAAACCGTAACCATCTTGCATCATATCTAAAACACCCTCTGAATGAATAATATCATCAAAGTTAAATCCGTAATAGTCTTCTTGCTTTTGTTTTTTGTGATTCGTTTTTTTGTTGGGCTGCTTACTGTTACTATTCGTACTAGAACTACTGTTGTTGTTGTTGTTGTTGTTGTTGTTGTTGTTGTTGTTGTTGTTGTTGTTGTTGTTGTTGTTGTTGTTGTTGTTGTTGTTAGCTCTTTTTCCTTTAAAATTAGGATTGTTACGATTAGCCTTTTCGTTATCGTGTCTTTTTCTAGCTACTTTTTGTTCTTCAGTTTCCTCTTCTTTTAAAGGTTCTTCTGTAGTAGTGTTTTCTTTAGAAGTAGTTTTTGACTTTGTATCCTCCGAATTAGCAGACTCTACTTTAGAGTCTTCATTTTTAGAAGGTTTTGAATTAGTATCGTCTGTTTTTAAACGTTTTCTTATTTGTTTTTCTTTAGGTGTAGATGAAGCAGTGCTTTTAGAATTATCAACTAATTCTGTAGCTTTTTCAGGTTTCACTTCTGCAGGTTTGTTACCTCCAGTAATGGCATCAATAATATCTTGCTTTTTTTTGGATTCCATTCCTTTAAGACCTAATTGATTTGCAATTTCTCTTAATTCAGCAACTTTTTTTGCTTTTAATTCAGCATTTGTCATAAAAATATACGATTGTGTTTACTTGAAACAGTAAATTGGATGTAATATATTTGATTGGTTTTTAATAGTTTGAAAGGTTGTTTTTTTAGATAAAACAGAATCCTTTCATTCGAACTTGATTGCAATTATACACATTTTTGTCTAAACTACAAACTAAAGGTTTATAAAAATAGAATAAACGGCTAGAATACAAGTGAGAATAACAAAAAAAGTTAAAATAGAACACTAAAATAGGGTGTTAGAAAATGATAAAACAAAAGAAAATACTATATTTGTTTGACTAAATTAAATACTATGACATTAATAAAATCTATTTCAGGAATAAGAGGAACTATAGGCGGAAAAGTAGGTGAAGGATTAACACCTTTAGATGCTGTTAAGTTTGCAACATCTTATGCGATTTGGGTAAAAAAAAGAGCTAAAAAATCAAATCCTAAGGTTGTAGTAGGACGTGACGCTCGCTTATCTGGTGAAATGATTTCTAATTTAGTAATTTCATCATTAATAGGAATGGGCGTTGATGTCGTTAATTTAAATTTATCAACTACACCAACAGTAGAAATTGCTGTACCATTAGAAAAAGCAGATGGAGGAATAATTTTAACAGCGAGTCATAATCCAAAACAATGGAATGCTTTAAAATTATTAAACGAAAAAGGAGAGTTTTTATCTGGCGCTGATGGAGAAGAAATTTTAGCGACTGCAGAAAGTGAAGACTTTGACTATGTAGAAATTGATGACATAGGAACCTTAACAAATGACGATACGTATTTACAAAAACACATTGATGTCGTTTTAAATTTAAAATTGGTTGACCCTGAAATAATCAAGCAAAAAAACTTAAAAGTAGTGGTTGATGGTGTAAATTCAACAGGAGGTATTTTTATTCCAGCATTGTTAAAAGCTTTAGGTGTAAAAGATGTTATTGAATTATATTGCGACCCAACAGGACATTTTCCACATAACCCTGAACCATTACCTGAAAATTTAACGGCCATTTCTGCTAAAATTAAAGAAACTGGAGCGGACTTAGGAATTGTAGTAGATCCTGATGTGGATAGATTAGCCTTTGTATGTAATGATGGGTCTATGTTTGGAGAGGAGTATACCTTAGTAGCCGTTTCTGATTTTGTATTACAAAACACACCAGGAAACACAGTGTCAAATTTATCTTCAACAATATCATTACGTGAAGTAACTGAAAAATATGAAGGGTGTAAATATGAAGCTGCAGCAGTTGGAGAAGTAAACGTAGTAGCAAAAATGAAAGAGATTAATGCTATTATTGGTGGAGAAGGAAACGGAGGAATTATTTATCCAGAATCACACTATGGAAGAGACGCCTTAGTTGGAACAGCTTTATTTTTAACACAATTAGCAAAGTCTGGTTTAACGTCATTAGCATTAAGACAAACTTACCCAAGTTATTTTATATCAAAAAACAAAATTCAATTAGAAGCAACAATGGACGTTGATGGTATTTTAGCTGACATAGCTAAAGAATATTCAACGCAAGAAGTGGATACTACAGATGGTGTGAAAATTTACTTTGGTAGCGAATGGGTACATTTAAGAAAATCTAACACAGAACCAATTATTAGAATTTATTCAGAATCAGAATCAGAGCAAAAAGCAAACGATTTAGCATTCGAAATTATGGGTAAAATTAAAGTATTGGCATCAGTTTAAATAAATATATTAAATAAAATAGAGTAGGTCTATACAGTTAGTGTATAGGCCTATTTTTTTTGAGTATTTAAACACATTTTACAAATTTGTAGGTTCAATTTAGCTACCAATCAAGCAGTTTAAAATGTATTTCCGTTGGTCGTAATTTAAACCCAATTATTACTCAGGTTTACTTTCAAATAGCTACCAATTTTTGCATTCTTAACATAAATGAACTAAGTAAAATGTTTAGGTTAACAATTTAAACCTTACATTTGGTTAGGTTCTATGTGCTTATTTAGTTGTGAATTTTTACAAATGGCTAAGTATTTTATAAGATTTAATTAAAATAATAATTATCAATCAAAGCACGTTTACTTTAAATAATAATCCGCTTCAATGTAAACTAAAGAAGCATTACAAATTATAATATGAATTTAAATTTAGCTGTACTTATTGATGGCGACAATATACCATCTGCTCATGTAAAAGAAATGATGCAGGAAATTGCAAAGTATGGAAATCCTACCATTAAAAGGATTTATGGAGATTGGACTAAGCCTAATTTAACAAAATGGAAAAATCTATTGCTTGAAAATGCAATTACACCAATTCAGCAATACGCATATACTACAGGTAAAAACGCGACTGATTCAGCAATGATAATTGATGCAATGGATATTCTCTATTCTGAAAAAGTAAATGGGTTTTGCTTGGTGTCAAGTGACAGTGATTTCACAAGGTTAGCAACTCGACTAAGAGAGGCTGGTATGCAAGTGATAGGTATAGGTGAAAAAAAGACGCCAAATCCTTTTATCGTGTCTTGTGATAAATTTATTTATATTGAAATAATTAGAAATCAATCTGAAAAGAAAGAAGGTTCTATCGAGAAAGATATGACCAAAGAAAGTCTTGATAAAATTACCCGTAAAGAAATCAATTTAATATCCACAACCATATCTGACCTTTCAGATGATGACGGTTGGGCTTTTCTTGGAGATGTTGGTAGTTTATTACTTAAAAAACAACCTAATTTTGATTCAAGAAACTATGGGTTTGAAAAATTAACACCCCTAATTAAATCCATTGGTAATTTTGAATTAGAACAAAGAGAAAACTCTAAAAGTAGAAACAAACTTATATTTGTAAAGAATAAAGAAAAGCATGTAGTTAGGTCTAAAAAGTAATAGTCCAATACCTTAATTATAAAACAATGTGCCTGTTGGTGATTTTACTTGTAGAACGTACATAAATTATGAGTGACACTGACTAGGTATTAATTCTCTGTAAACTAACTAATAGGTATGTAACTTATTAAAATTCAGATCTATTGTTTTAATCTTTTTTGTATTGTAAATTAGTCCAATCATAATTGTATGGTTATCGTTTTACAAAAAACATTTAATACTTGAAAAAAATGACTTACTTTTGTTATTATAATAAGGTATTTAAGAATAGTATTAGGTTTTAATAAACTATGGAAAATATAAAAGCAGAACTATATAATTATTGTTTGTCAATAATTGAGGGGAAATTAAATACTATTAATTCTGTTTTTGATTCTGCTCAAGCTTCAGCTAATAACGAAACTAAAAGTACTGCCGGTGACAAACATGATACGGCTAGAGCTATGGCTCATTTAGAATCAGAAAAAAATGCAAAACAATTAGTTGAAATTAATAAATTAAAACGTGTTTTACCATATTTAAAAGACTACAAACAGTCTAATAAAGCTGAGTTGGGTAGTTTAGTAAATACGAATACTGGAAATTATTATTTGTCTATAAGTTTGGGTAAATTAACACTGCATGCTAAAGATTACTTTTTAATTTCGGCCGTAACTCCCATAGGGAAATTATTGATAGGAAAATCTATTGGAGATAGCGTTTCATTTAACGGTAAATCAATTGAGATTTTAGGCATTCACTAATTCATAAGAAAACTTTAATCGATAAGCGTTTCTGAAGGTTTGCTCTTTCTGAATTTAAGCAGAGTTACCAAGCTATATAAAAGTAAACCAAGTACCATAAAAATGGATACTCTTCCAATTAAATCACCATATTTCATAAAAAAGGTCACCGAATTATTTTTATTCAGTGTTGAAGAAATAACACCTTCAACATCCCAATCTAATCGTTCTTGAATTTCACCTTTTTGATTAATTATACATGAAATTCCTGTATTAGCTGAACGGGCAACTGAACGTCTGTTTTCAATGGCTCTAATCTGAGATAACATATTGTGTTGTTTATAACCTGGAGAATCGTGCCACCAGCCGTCATTTGTAATCACACATAAAAATTCTGCACCAATGGCAGTAAAGTTAGATACAAACTCACCGTACACAGATTCATAGCAAATTAATGGCGCAAATCTCACACCTTTAGCTTCAAATAGTTGTGCTTTTCCGTTTTCGGTTAAGCCGCTACTCGTACCTTCTAAGTCAACAGATAATTCAGCAATGAAAGGGAAAATATCTACAAATGGTAATTTTTCTGGCCCTAAAACTAATTTTGATTTATGATAAATGTCTATTGGGTTGTTGGCGTCTATTAATAAAGATGTATTATAGTTTTCGTACCAAAATTCACCAACATGCTGTGCAGGGTAGGGACGGCTAGTTGTGAACTTATTATGAGTACTTGAACCAATTAAAAATGGAACATTAAAATGTGTAGAAGAGAAATTTTTAATTTTGATTACTGCCCCTAGGTAGTCTATAGATTCCTCATTTACATTTGAGGTAATTGCTGTTTCAGGACAAATGACTAAATCTGTTTGATCTGTAATTTTAGAATCAGCTAAAGTTAAAATTTTATTAATTTGTGTGACTTCAGGCATTGTCCACTTTTCTCCTGGTTCATTAGTGTCTTTTACCCATGGGTGAATGTTTGGTTGTACGATAACTACATTTACTGGGTCTATTTTTTCTTCATAATTATAAAAAAGTATTAGAGAACTAACCATTGGTAAAAGAATGGTTAGTCCAACTAATGTAAGTAGTGGCGTTTGTAACCTTAATTTTTCTTTCTTAAACCAAACATTTCTTACGATCATAAAACCAAATAAGTTGGCTAAAAGTATCCAAAGTGTACCGCCTGCAATTCCTGAATATTCATACCATTGAATTAACATAGGTTGATTTCCGAAAATATTTCCAAATGATATCCAAGGCCAAGATAAATCCCATACATGATCAATATGTTCAAAAGATAGCCATAAGGTAATGAATGCAACAAATCCTTTTGTTTTTCCTAAGTGCTTGTCTATAAAAGCATATAAATGAAATGGTAAAACCATTAATAATGAATTAAAAAAGAAAGCCATATAACCGCCTTCAGGAGAAGCATTGTATATCCACCACGTTACAAATACATTGTAAGTGAAAAAGAATGTGTAGTTACCTAAAAATCTTTTTAAACCTTTAAATTTTACTTTATTGTCGTTTAATTCTGTGTTGAATAAAAATAATGGAATTAAACCAATAAAGGAGAATATGAAAATACTACCACTAAAAGGGAAGCTTAGTCCCATTATTAAGGCTGATAGAAATAATAAACTTAAAAACTTTATGAATGATAATTGCATAGTAGCAAAGGTAATTTTTAAACTGTCAAACCCATAATATTCAAATAACAATTTTATAATTTAACATCTTTTTTATGTTTACGCCAGAATAACATTAGATTTGTAATTGTGTTAAATAAAATTTTATATTACGTCTTTGTTTTTCCTTTGTCAAAAATGCCATTGTCATTTACCTATGTGGTTCTATCTGTTTTAAGGTTAGTACCCTATAGAAAGAAGGTGATATTGGAGAATATTAAAAATTCTTTTCCTAATAACACACCACAAGAGAATAGCGAAATTATAAAACAGTTTTATAAGTATTTTAGTAGGTTGTTAGCTGAATCTATTTACAATTTGAATGTTTCAAAAAATAATTTAGCTAAGCGAATGGTTGTGAATAACCCTGAAATAATGGACGAGTTATATGCAAAGAATCGAAATGTAATCTTAGTGTCTGCGCATTATAATAATTGGGAGTTTCTGGTGACAGCTCAAAATTTTTTATTTAAACATCAAGCTATTGGGATTGGAATGCCAATGACTAATAAATTTTGGGATAAAAAAATAAATTCTCAAAGAGAGCGTTTTGGAATGCATGTCGTTCATGCTAAAAATTATAAAGACAAATTAAAAGAATATGCTAAAACACCAACAGCTACTTTAGTTTTGGGTGATCAAAACCCTTCAAAACCGTATAATTCTTTCTGGACAACATTTTTAAACCAAAATACGCCATTTACATTTGGTGCTGAAATAATGGCAAATCAAACTGATTCAGCAGTCGTTTATGTTAATATAAAACATGTAAAGAATGGGTATTATGAGTTAGAACTAGACCTAATATCTGAAATACCTTCAATTGAATCTTACGGTACTATTACCGAAAAATACGTTAATATTCTTCAGAAAAATATTCGTAATAATCCACAATTTTGGCTTTGGTCTCACAAAAGATGGAAAATGGATATACCTGAAAATTTAGAAGAATTAAAGTCTGAGCATAAACAACGATTTAATGAGAAGTTTAGGGTTGAGAGTTTAGATTAACTTAAGAACCTTAACCTAGTTTAGCTGCAACAAAACCTGTACTCCAGGCTGCTTGAAAGTTAAATCCGCCAGTTACACCATCTACATCTAAAACTTCTCCAGCAAAATATAAACCTTCAGTTTTTTTAGATTGCATTGTGTTGAAGTCAACTTCATTTAAGTCTACACCTCCAGCAGTTACAAACTCTTCTTTAAAAGTTGTCTTACCTTCAACTGTATACGTATCGTTTTGTAACACGTTAATTATCTTATTAATATCTTTTTTTGACAATTCAGCCCAACGTTTTTGTGTGTCTATTTCTAATTTTTCTATTAAAAAATCCCATAATCGAGTAGGGATGTGGGCTATTTTTTGATTGGCTACTTTTTTTGAATTATGTTTACCAATTTCATTCTTAATTTGTTCTTCGACAATAGATGAATTCGTTTCATTTATCCAGTTGACCTGAATTTTAAACTTATAATTCTGTTCTTCTAGTATTCTAGCGCCCCAAGCTGAAAGTTTTAATATTGCTGGGCCACTCATTCCCCAATGGGTTACAAGTAAAGGACCTCTGTCAATTAATTTTGTAGATTGAATTTTTACAATCGCATTTTCAACTACAATACCCATCAGTTTTGTTATGGGTTCATTAGGCATGTTAAATGTAAATAAAGAGGGGACTGGAAATTGAATAGTATGTCCTAAATTCTTTAAAAATTCTAATCCATTTAGTTTTGGTTGACCTCCAATGGTCATTATTACTTTATCAGCTTGTTCAATTTGATTATCATTAAAATTCAACTTAAAAAGAGTATCAACTTTTTCTACTGAATTCAATTTATGCTGCATTTTAATTGAAATCCCTAGTCTTTTACATTCAGAGTTAAACAAATCAATAAAACTTTGAGATTGTTGTGAAACTGGAAAAATACAATTATCATGTTGAGTTACAAGTGGAATCCCTCTACTTTCAAACCAGTCAATAGTATGCTTTGGGTTGAACTGACTAAATGTTTTTTTTAAAGCCTTATTTCCTCTAGGATAGTTTTTTACTAAATCTGAAATAGAGAAAGTGGCATTAGTGACATTGCAACGACCACCACCAGAAATTTTAACTTTTGATAATGTTTTTTTTGATTTTTCGTAAATTGTTACTTGATGTTGAGGGTAGTTTAATTTACAATTAATTGCTGCAAAAAAACCAGCTGCTCCACCACCAATAATTGCTATATTCATATCTTATTATAATCAGATTTTTTTAACTCATAATTATAATCATAAGTTTTATATTCTTCACAATAGCCCTCATTTACTTTAGTTAAAAACTTCTGAAGTACTTTAACAGAGCCTATATTACTTTTACTTACGTCTGCTATTATGGTTTTGTGGTCGGTTTGGCTAAAAATAAAATCAATTAATCCTTTTGCTACTTCAGTTGCTATGCCTTTGTTCCAATGTTTTTCTCTTAATCTATAGCCAATCTCTACACCTTTAGGGTCTCCGTAAACAATTGCACACGTGCCAATAAATTCATCATTATCTTTATCAATCACAGCCCAAACATCAAAATTATTTACTTTTGTAGGGTAATTGTTTACTCTGATATCTAAATCTATTTTAGCTTCTTCAAGCGTCATAGTTTTATCAGGTACCATGTCCATAGCAGTTTTATTACATTGTAAATCTGCAAATCCGCCAATGTCTGAATTCAGTAATTGACGTATTATAAATCGTTCGGTTGTAAATAGTGTTGACATAATTTTATTAACAGGTGATTTTACATCTGTTTTCAGTGATCATTTGCTTCATTTCTTCAAAAGTAACATCTTCTTTTTCTTTATGAAGAAGGTCATTAATTTCAAATCTTAATTTTCTTAATTTTTTGGCATCACAAAACCTACGAACTTGTAACTCATTTTCTAATATTAATTCGGGTACACTTTCAAGTTCACCTATTTCATTTTTGGCAACCATTGTGAAGTAGCATGAGTTTGTATGTTTTTCAATACCTGTTTTGGGCTTTAAAGATGTGACTCTTATACCAACAATCATAGAGGAATTTCCAACATAATTTACTGATGCTTCTAGTGAAACTAGATCTCCAACTTCTACAGGTTCTTTAAATTCAACACCATCAACAGAAACAGTAACACAATAAGCTCCAGAATGCTTTGAAGCGCAAACATAGGCCACCTTATCCATTAAAGATAATAATATTCCACCATGTACTTTTCCTCCAAAGTTAGCATAGGAAGGAATCATTAACTCTGTAATTGTAGTTTGAGAGCTTTTTACCGATTTAGACCTGTTATTTTGCTGTACAGACATTATTTTAGTGTTAAGTTACCATCAACTAATGTAAGTATTATATCTTTATGAGTTGGTGATTCATTTAACGTCAATTCATATTTATGAAGAACAGTTTGAAATGATGACGTATATTTTTGCATAATTAAGATTTTGAACTGAATTGAATTGTTATGAATAGAGTGGTGTAATGAATTAAATTCGCCAGTTTTTTGTTCGTTATAAACTTCTTTGTTATTTATGTATAAAACAACATTATCTTTTGAATTAGTAATGGATTGATCTAAATCAATTATAATTTTGGTGTTCTGCTTATTATTTATGTCTTCATACTTTTGAAGTATAGCTTTCTCTATCGTTTTAAAGTTATTAATAAACTGATCTTCTATAAAGTTAGACCCAGAATTTAATAATTCATATTTATTCCCGTCAATATTTATAAAGATATCACTGCCACCTCTATCAAGTACTTCTTGTTTTGAATACGTAATCTTATTGAAATGATTGAGATATAAAATTGAATATAATTCTTGAACTTCATGTTCTGATAAACTAAAAACCGTACGGTGTAAATTGACTTCATTATAGTTTTCCCAAACGCAACTATCTGTTGAGATATGTAGTTTACTATAAGAAGGTAACATACCACCATTTTTACGCCATTCTATACTGATCTTTTTCGGTGTTTTGGATGGTGTGTTAAGTAATTTACAACTGTTAAACCCAATTAAAAGTATGGTAAATAATCCAATGTATTTAATTTTTAACATAAGTAAGTAGTCTTTATTATTCAAAAAAAAAGCCTCTCCAAAAAAGGAAAGGCTTTAAATATATTTGTTATTACAAAATTATTTTTTTGCAACCGGTCTTCTTTTTTCTTTAATTCTTGCAGATTTACCAGTTCTTTCTCTGAAATAGAAAATTCTAGCTCTACGAACTTTACCAATTTTGTTTACAACTATTTTTTCAATAGCAGGAGATTGAACAGGTATAATTCTTTCTACACCAACATTTCCAGACATTTTTCTGATTGTAAATGTTTCTGTTGCTCCAGAACCTCTTCTTTGTAAGACAACTCCTTGAAAAAGTTGAACTCTTTCTTTAGTTCCCTCTTTAATTTTATAATGAACAGTGATAGTTGATCCAGCTCCAAATGCCGGTAATTCAGTTCCTACTGTTAAATCTTTTTGTATTTCTCTAATAATATCCATGTCTCAAATCTTTTTCCCTTAAATCGGGGTGCAATATTACGAATAAAAATCTGTTTTACAACGCTAAAAAAAATATTTTTATTCAGTTTTTTTTACAAAAGTAATCAATTTTTAAACTTCAGTACCAATATTTATATTTTTTTTCACTTTTTTTGTACCTACACTATGTTAGGGATGTTTTTTTGTTTGGTAAGTTAAAGTGTTAGTAATGTTTAGAGTAGATTCATTTAGATTCTTTTTATTTTGAATGTGAAAGCATACTTTTTATCTATCAGATATGGTTTAGTTGCTTTGTTATTTATAATGTGAAACGGTAAACACCAAGAACTTTATTTCTTATTATTTTTCAAATTGACTCCTTTTGAGTGATTTTAAACGCTATTAAAAGACTACTTCTTATGATGTAAAGTCATTTTTCTATGTCAAGTTTTAGATCGGTTTATAATAAATAGTTTTATGTAATTTTTTTTTTAGTTAATGAGTAAGATTTTTTGTAGATTAGCATCTTTGTTAGGATATTTATTTAATTATAAAAATTTTTTATCATAAATAAATTTATCTTTGCATATAATAAACTTGAATAAATTATGTCAAACGGATTATTAAAAGGAAAAAAAGGAATCATTTTTGGAGCCTTAAACGAACAGTCAATTGCTTGGAAAGTAGCCGAAAGAGCTGCTGAAGAAGGTGCTGAAATCGTATTAACAAATGCACCTATCGCAATGAGAATGGGTGAGATAAAAGTATTAGGTGATAAAATAAATGCACAAATCATTCCTGCTGATGCAACATCAGTTGAGGATTTAGAAAATTTAATTGATAAGTCAATGGAAATTTTCGGAGGTAAATTTGATTTTATGCTTCATTCTATTGGAATGTCTGTTAATGTAAGAAAAGGAAGACATTATACTGACGAGAATTATGATTGGACTATGAAAGGTTTAGATGTTTCGGCATTATCTTTTCATAAGTTATTACAAACGGCAATGAAAAAGGATGCAATTAATGATTGGGGATCTGTTTTAGGTCTTACTTACATTGCAGCTCAAAAAGTATTTCCAGATTATAATGATATGGCTGATAATAAGTCTTATTTAGAATCTATCGCTAGAAGTTTTGGTTATCATTATGGGATTAAGAAAAAAGTAAGAATAAATACTATTTCTCAGTCTCCTACAATGACTACTGCAGGTTCAGGAGTTAAAGGTTTTAATGAATTCATTAACTTCTCTGAGCAAATGTCTCCATTAGGAAATGCATCTGCTTTAGATTGTGCAAATTATTGTATTTCAATGTTCTCTGATTTAACTAAGATGGTAACAATGCAAAACTTATTTCATGATGGCGGATACTCTAGTACAGGTGTAACTCAACAAGTTATTGAGAAATTTTCGGAATAATTTTAAAATATTATTTATATTTAGGGCTGTCTATGATTTTTTCAAAGGCAGCCTTTTTTAATTTTATATTATGAAACAATCATTATTTATTCTAGCTGTTTTAATTTCTACTGTTACAATAGCGCAGACTGAACTTATTGCATATCCTTCAGTAGGTAAGGGTGTTGCTTCAACTTTTGTTACAGATTATCATGCCTTAGGTATAAATCCAGCAAATTTAGGTTGGAAGGCTTATGATAATAAAAGTATAACAATAGGAACAACGGAACTGGGTTTCGCTGTAAATTCAGAAGCATTAACTAATCAAGGCTTACGTGATGATGTTAAGGGGATTGTTGTAAATAGAACGCTAGACTCTTTGTCTAATGAGGAAAAAATTGAAGCTATTAAAAGTTTTACAGATAATGCTTTCAATTTTAATTTTGATAGTAATATTTTCGGTTTTTCTTTTCAGAATAGCGTTTTTGGAGGAATAGCTTTCTCTATCAGAACTAGAGCTAACTGGTCATCAACGTTTAACAAAGAATTTACAGATTTATTATTTAAGGGAAATCAATCTTCTTATTTTGATTCGTTGTCTTATAGTAATGGTATTGACACTTCAATGGTTCAAAATAATGGTTCTTATATAGATTCTTCAGGAGTTGTGTTGAATGGGCAAGTTAACATTCCTTTAAATATTTCACAATTAATAAATGGAACCAGTTTAAAATTAAGTTGGAATAGAGAGTACCACTTAGGTTATGGTAGAAGACTATTTAATATTGAAAATAAACTTGAAGTTTTTGCTGGTATTGGTGTAAAGTATATACAAGGAATTGCTTATTTTAATTTAGAAAGTGAAAATGGGAACTTAAAAATGATTTCAGCATTGAGTTCTGGTTTTAATCTTGATTATGGTATAGCTGCTATCAATAATCCTTCAGCTTTAGTGCAGAATGCACAAAGTTTTTTTAGAAGTTCAGTCGGTAATGGATGGGGAGTTGATATTGGTGGACATGTTGTATTGTTAAATAAAATTCATATTGCTGCTTCCGTTACAGATATTGGTTCAATGACTTATAATGGTAATGTATACGAAGGAGTAGATACTTTAGTGATTAATGTTTCTAGTTCAGGACTTTCAAATGTTAATATTACTAATGCATTACCTGACCTTTTAGAGAATACAGGATTTTTTAAACTTAAAGGGATAGAAAAAATTACGATATCGTTACCAGCTACTTTAAGATTAGGTGGTAGTATTGAACTCGGTAAAATTGCACACTTAGGTATTGATTTGGTAGCGCCTTTTAATGATGTTCCTGGTTCTTTTAATGGGTTTTCTTGGGGAGTAGGTGGAGATCTAAAATTGTTTAAAGGATTGATTGTTTTAATGACAGGGATGACTGGAGGAGGAGGACATTCAGTTCAGATACCATTAGGAATTAACTTTGCTTTGAAAGGTGGAGCGTATGAGTTTGGGATTGCATCAAGAGATGCCGTGACATTTTTCAGAGATAATGGGCCAAGTGTTTCCGCTGCAATGGGGTTTGCTAGGGTTAGGTTTTAGAAAGGAACAGGATCAGATTTTTTTAAAAAAAAATAATGAGGGGTTACTGAAAAGTAGATACTTACTGTACTGGTTTAATTTTAGTAGTTTAAGGTCATTAATGAAAAAACACAAGTATCTTAACATAAATTTACAATAAAAAATAGAATTTTAAAAAAGCATACTTATATTTGTCTAAAAATAACTACAATGAAAATAAATGCATTAATTATAGGGGCAGTAGCAGGAATTATGATGGTATCATGTACTTCTGGAAAGTCTACACCGGAAACAGCAACAGAAGCTTATGTTACAGCATTAGCAATGGGTGAATGTGATAAAGCACTAGCGTTATCAACAGGTTCAGCAATTGAAACAGTAAATGGAATGATTGAAGCAGGATGTGACAAATATGTAACATCAATTGTTAAAACATCATGTGCAGTAACAGGAGATATGGCAACTTGTATCTGTATTGAACAAGAAGATACTTTAACTTTTAAGACTTTTAAATATGAGTTAGAAAAAATTGAAGGTGATTGGAAAGTTGCTTCTGCAGGAAAAGATATGCCAGGTATGCCAAGTATGGACGAAATGGGAATGGACGAATCAATGATGGGAGTTGAAGAGTCTATTGAAGGTGCCGTTGAAGAAGTAATAGGAACTACTGGTGAAGCAGTTGAAGCTGTTATGGGAGAAGTTGGTGAAGCAGTTGAAAGTGCAGTTGAAAACGGAATGGAAAGTGTTATTGACGGTTTAAAAGATGCTGTTGATAATATGGATACTCACTAATAAAAAAAAATATACAATTATTGGAACCATTTACAATTTTGTAAATGGTTTTTTTGTGCTTTATAATGTGTAAAACTGTTTTAAATGTTTAAATTTGTTTAAAAAATTATTATGTCTTTTAAAAATATCGCAATTACAGTATTATCAGTATTAGTTATGTTATCTTGTTCAAAACCAGAAGTTGTAACTGAAAGCTTTGTAAAAGCAATGGCTACAGGTAAGTGTGATGAAGCGTTGTTGATTTCAAAAGGTCAAGCTAAAGATGCCGTTCAAGGTGCTAAAGATGCAGGTTGTGAAACTTATCAGAGTGAAATAATTGGTAAAGTTACATGTGAAATTACTGGAGATCTTGCTGTTTGTTCTTGTACTGAAAAACGTGAATTACCAGGTTTAAAAGATATTACATTTACTTATAATTTAGAAAAAGAAGGAACAGATTGGAAAATTTCATCTTATACTAAAGACAATCCATTAGCTGAATCTTTAGAAGAGTAATTTTTTTATGAAAACTAGTCTTCTTTTATCACTCTTAATCGTATTGCTAATTGCTTGTGACTTTACAAAAAAGGAAGAGGAGATACAAAAAAGGCCTTCAAATCAAGCGTTTTTTAGTAAGTCAAACATAAAATTACCCCAAGTTGTATTAGATTCTATTAAATCTGGTGATATTGTTTTAAGAAGAGGTGACGGACCATTATCATTTCATTTATCCAATACTACCAAAGAACCCTTTACACATTGTGGAATCATTGTAAAAGAGAATCAAACCCTAAAAGTAATCCATTCATTAGGCGGGCAAGTAAGTCAGCAAGAGGTTGATGGCGTTCAAATTACAACCCTAAAACATTTTGTAGATTACGCCTCTGATAGTTTACTCTACATTTGTAGGCCTATATTTATTGATAGTGCCAATTATAAAGTGGCGAAAGAAGCTTATAAGTATTTAGCAAAAAAAACACCCTTTGACCATAGATTTAGCATGTTATCAAAAGACAAGTTGTATTGTTCTGAATTATTGTATTATGTTTTTAAAAACATCAATAATGATAAAAACATTTTTGTAATTAAAAAGAAGCATAGAGCGTATATGCTAATGTTTTCAACATTCTTTAATTCTAAAAATTTTAAAAGAATTTATGCAATTTCTCCTACGAAATAGAATTAGATTTTGAAATCTAACAATGGTTGTATAGATGTTAAACCTTGTAATCCTCCTGTATGTAAAGCTACTATTTTACTCCCTGCTTTAATCTTTCCGGACTTGACATCACTTAGTAAAGCAAACATCATTTTGGCAGTATAAACTTGATCTAATTTTATACCTGTAATGTTATAAAAGTCATTGATAAAGTTAATTAATTCAGTAGTGTGTTTACCATAACCACCAAAGTCATTGGTTAAATTTAATTCCAATAAACTCATCTTTTCAGCTAATTCTTCATCACTAAACTGAAATTGAACTAATAAGTCTTTTACTTCATCCTTAATAAATCCACCTTTTTTAAACACAGGAACACTAACTACTTTTGTTGTGTTACTTGTTAAAAGTAAACCTGCAACTGTTGTTCCTGTACCTGATGCTGAGTAAATATAATCAGGTGCAAAATCAATTTCAGTTAAAATTTCTCCACTACCAATCACACCATGAAAATTTGCGCCACCTTCATTAACGATTAATGTATTCCCAAATTCAATTCTCAATTCTTCATGATAAATTCTTTCATACCTTTCGCTATATTTTGAACGGCTTACAAAAACTAACTTCATGCCATTCTCATGTGCATTCTTAAGCGTTTCATTTGAATTTTCATTCAATTCTTCTCCTCTAATAATACCGATTGTAGGAATGTTTAATAATTTTCCGCTTGCAGCAGTAGCAGCAATATGATTTGAATATGCACCACCAAATGTTAAAATAGAATCGTATTTTTTTTGTTTAAATTTTTCAATATTATACTTCAATTTTCGCCATTTATTACCAGATATTTTAGTGTGAATTAAATCATCACGTTTAATAAACAGTTCAATATTAAATTGAGATGTAATTGGGTGGCTTATTTTTTGAAGTGGAGAAGGTAGATTGAACATGAGACAAAATTAACCCAATAAATCAATAAATCAATAGTCTGTAAATGATATTCTTTAAGGCGCTCTTCAATTTGTAAGTTGATTTTTTAAAAACAAATTGACTACTACGTCATACCCTAAAGTAAAAAAAAGCTAACTTTGTAAAAGAATGCAAAGCACAATAGTATATATTAGTTTAGGTTTAAGTCTACTTTACTTGGGGTGGAAGTATTTACCTTTTTTCAAAAAAAAGAATAAATCTTGTGGTGGGAATGACAGCTGTGGCTGTTGATTTTTTATTAAAAAACGCTATAGCCTTACCTTGAAAGGATAGAAAGTATTATTACTTTAGTTGCATTAAATCTATTTTATTATTTGTGTTTACAATCTTTAGGGGAATGATTTCCTAATCATTATAGCTACATGCTAATTTGGGAAATGTATTTAGGCCTTAAAATAATCCAATTTAAGAAATTGTTAAATTTGTATATGAAGAGGGTGAGGGTTCTGAAAATAAAAAATCCATTAACAATTAAGTTAATGGATTTTAAGTAATTAATTTTAAAATGTATTTAAAGTTTCATTTCTAAATAAGCTAATAATTCCTTTTTTACATTTGGATCTTTAAATTTACCACCATATTCTGCAGTAACAGTACTAGATTGAATGTCTTTTATTCCTCTAGAGTTAACACATAAATGTTTAGCGTCAATAATACATGCTACATTTTCAGTTCCTAAAAACTTTTGTAAATGCTTTACAATTTGCATAGTCATTCGCTCTTGAACTTGTGGTCTTTTAGCATAATGATCAACAATCCTGTTCATTTTTGAAAGACCAATTACGTTATCTCCAGCAATATAAGCAACATGTGCTTTTCCAATTATTGGTAAAAAATGATGTTCACAAGTAGAATAGACAGTAATGTCTTTTTCAACCAGCATTTCATTGTATTTGTATTTGTTTTCAAAAGTAGAATTTTTAGGAATAGATTTTGGATTTAATCCACCAAAAATTTCCTTCACATACATTTTAGCAACTCTTTTTGGTGTAGCTTTTAAACTATCATCAGTTAGGTCTAGACCTAAAGTTTGCATAATTTCAGTAAAACTCGCTTGTATTTTTTCTATTTTTTGATCGTCAGTTAATTCGAAAGCATCACTCCTCATAGGAGTGTCACCTGCTGTTCCGAAATGGTTGTCACCAATTTCATCAATTTCAGTGTTCATTTGTTTATGTTTTAATGTGGTACAAAAATAAGCATTTTGTTCATTTAATGCCTCTATTTTTATAATTGATTTTAGTTTTGTAAGTGAGCTTACATTTATTTGATTTCATAAAGCATTTCAGAATGTGGAATACCATCCTCTAAATATGTTTTACCAGTTGCAACAAAACTATGTTTTCCGTAATAATTAATTAATTGAGTTTGTGCAGACAATCTTACATTCTGGTTAGGATAAGCTTCAGTAATAAAATCCATTGCGGTTTTCATTAATTCGTGCCCTTTCTTCCAATTTCTTATTTTTTCTGAAGTCACAACTCTGCCAATTGAAACTTCAGAATAAGAAACTCCTTTAGGTAATATTCTTAATGTAGATACAATATTCCCCTCTAAATCTTTTCCTAATAAATGAAATGATAATTTATCTTTTCCATCTAAATCTTGATAGGGACAATTTTGTTCGATAACAAAAACTTCAACTCTTAATGCTATCATGTCATATAGCTCATCTAATGTTAATTCATTAAATTTCTTAATTGACCATTTAATTGTAGACTTCATAATTGTTTTGTATTCATGACACCGTTTAAAACATAATTATACTGCTTTACAAGTTGTAACCTGTTTTTTACAAAGATAATATCTATTTTTTTTAAAAAACCGTTTAATCAATGAAACTATCCTTTTACAAGTTATTATTTATTATGTAATAAAATAATGTTTATTTTTGTTGTATAAATAACGTAATAAGCTTTATGTGATATATTTCACACTTTTTTATTAATGTTATTTGCAGGTGTTTTGTTAATTGTTAACTCAGCCTTAAAACGTAAATTATGATAAAGTAAAAATAATAGTATTATCTTAAATACTAAAAACATTAAATTTAGCTAAGTAAACATTAGTTTTTTAATAATTCAAATACCTATTTCATTAATTTGGAATAGGTTTTTTTTATCTTTACAATATGAATAACGATTTAATCATTCAAACACTTATAACTCAACTTAAACCAATTTTTGAAAAAGACTCATCTGGCCATGATTGGTTTCATCTTGAACGCGTTTGGAAAATAGCTAAACAAATAGCAATAAAAGAGCATGCTAATGTGTTTATAGTTGAGATGGGAGCTTTATTACATGATATTGCTGATCATAAATTTGTAAAAGATTTTAAAACTGAATCAATACAAAGAACAACTGAAATTTTATCACAATTTAATACGATTAGCCAACAGGAAGTTGAAGCTGTTATTCATATTGTTTTAAATTGTTCATACAAAGGTGGTGTAGAGACTAATAATATGAACTCTTTAGAAGGTAGAATTGTTCAGGATGCAGATAAATTAGATGCAATTGGTGCAATTGGTATTGCAAGAACTTTTGCCTTTGGTGGTAAATTTGGATCTTTACTTTATCATCCTGATATAAAACCAATCACTCATGATAATTTAGAATCATATCATAAAAATAGAAGTCATACTATTAATCATTTTTATGAAAAACTTTTAAAATTAAAAGACTTGATTTATACTGATTCTGCTAAAGTAATAGCTAAAGAAAGGCATGAGTTTATGATACTTTTTTTAAAGCAATTTTATAAAGAATGGGAAAGTGAACTTGAAAATAATTAATAAAACTAAAAAAAATATAAGATGTGTAAATATTTAAAGTTAGTAGTGTTATTCTTATTAATATTAAATGGAACGCTTGTTAGTTCTCAAAATGAATTTAGCTTTGGAATTGAGGTTTCACCTTCTGTAAAACTTCAAACTATTAGGAATAAAGTCACAGGGTTATTTACTTCTTTTAGTGGTTATGGTTTTAACCTTGGCTTACCTATTAAATATAGTTTAGAAGACAACAGGTCTATTTCTTTTGGTGTTTTGTACGAATTTACAGCTTTTGATAATAGAGTAAATACAATGTTAGTTAATGCTTTAAGGTTAAATACTGTAAGTGTTCCTTTAGTTTATAACTACTCAATTAATGAAAATTATTATGTTAATATGGGAGGTGGTGTAAATTATGTTTTTAAAAGTAGAGAGTATGGTGGAGGACTTTGGACTAATGTAAATGAAATTGTAAATCCATTCCAACCCTATTTGTGTTTTGGAGGGTCAATGTTACAGAGTAGGCAAGAGAACATATATGAAATAGGCGTAAACGCAAGATATCATATATTAAATTTATGGAGGTTGAACACTTCAACGTCAATAAATATTGTAAGTCTTGACTTGAACTTGAAATACTTTTTTTAAATTTATGACGTAATCAATTAACTTGATTATTATTTTAATACGACTTGACTAAAACATACTAAATGATTAAACTTTCGCTATTTACTATATTCACATTAATTTTAGTTATAAATTCTTTTTCTCAAAATTCAGAAGATGATAATCCTTGTCTATTACCTGGTAAAAAGGTAATGAAAATAATGAAGATTACAACTAGTTCTAAATCTACGGAGAGAGAAAAGTCTATTGCCTATTCAGATGCCATACAGTTAAATACTGAAAATGCATATACACGATTTATGCAAGCAGAGTATAATTTTAATAGAGGCAAGAAAATGGAAGCTGGCTATAACCAAGGACGCATTACACTTGCAAAATTAAAAGCTGTGTATATGGGAGCCATGAAAGGTTATAAAAACACTTTGGACATTTGTAATGATTATCATGCGACTATATTTTATAAAATTGGACTAATTTATTATATGTTTGATGACAAAGAGAATGCCATTAATTATTGGAAACAGTTTTTAGCTTATAATGATGAGGATCCAGATAAATATCCAAATGAATATTCTAAATGGAAATTAGAAACACAAAATGTATTACGACTATTAGAAGAAAATATAAAAGCAAAGGAAGATTTTTTTGCTAATGAAGTACCGTATGAACCTTATTTAGTAAATGGTGTGTCTACTAATGCAGATGAGTTTTTACCCATGATTTCACCAGATAATGAACTGATTTTTTATACACGTAGAATGGATGAGAAACACTTAGGTGACATTAAAGTGAATTCAAAAGAACGTTTTTCTGCTAGTGAAAGAACCAGTGCTAATGGTGCGTTTAATATAGGTGATAAATTAGGTACGCCTTTTAATTCAGAAGATTTTGTTGATTTTGGAGGCGTAACTTTATCCTTAGATAATAAAGAAATGTTTATATGCGGTTGTAAATTGACGGAAATTTATGGACAGCCATATAAGAATTGTGATATATATGTGACTTACTTTGAACGTTCAGGTGAAGGTGGAAATGATTACTCTTGGTCTGAGTTAAGAGTATTGAGCCCTGCTATAAATACAGCTGATGGATGGGAAGCTCAACCTACATTATCAGCAGATGGTAATACACTTTATTTTTCAGCGAATAGACAGTCAACACAGAATACAGATATATTTTATTCAAAACGTAAATCAAATGGTCAATGGGGAATGGCTAAGCCAGTGCCTGGTATAAATACTGACGGACATGATAAAACGCCATTTCTACATCAAGATTCAGAAACTATGTATTTTTCTTCTCAAACGAGTACAAAAAGAAAAGGTGCGCCTGAATTTGGTAACTTTGATATGTATTATACAAGGTTACAAGATAATGGAAGTTGGTCGGAGCCTAAGAATTTAGGAAATCCAATCAATACCAAAAATAATGAAGTAGGATTTGTGGTCTCAACTGATGGTCATTTAGCTTATTTTACTTCTAGTGGAGGAAAAGAGTCAGCAGGTGGGTTGGATATTTATTATTTTGAATTGTATGAAGCAGCAAGACCTAAAAAAGTAATCATGATTAAAGGAGAAGCTTTGAATGATGAAGGGGAACCAATCAAAGGTGCTAAAGTTGAAATCTCTTATAAAAAATCTGGCAAGTCTGTAGAGGTTAAAATCAATGGTGATGATGGTAAATTTACTGCTATTGTTGAGGTGGAAGATGTGCAAGATGTAATGGTTACAGTGAAAAAAGAAGGCCATTCTTTTGATACTAAGATAATCAAAGCTGAGGTAATTGAAACCATGAAGATAGAAGATAAAACGTATTTAGAAGAAGAGATAGATATGGAAATTGGAAAAATAGATATTGGAAAAACGTTTACAATTGACAATATTTTATTCGCTACAAATTCATATCAATTAAATTCGGATTCAAAATTTATTTTAGATCAATTTATTAAGTTTTTAAAAGAGAATAGTACTGTTACGGTTGTTATTGAAGGCCATACGGATGATTTAGGTAATGATGGTGAAAATTTAATACTAAGTCAAAATAGAGCAAGTGCATCCTTGAACTATATTGTATCTAAAGGCATTGAAAAAAATAGATTAAAAGCAAAAGGATACGGTGAAACAAAAGCAAAATTTATAAATTCAAATTCAACGAATAGAGCTAAGAATAGAAGAACTGACTTTCTGATAACAGGGATGTAATTCTATGTTTTACCTTTCAATAATTGAGTAATAGTAATAAGTAATGGGTTTATAAATTTAGTTTCTAAAACTTAAATGTGTTTTATTAAATAATAAATGTATTTTTAACAAAATTCCCATTGTGTAATATTTATTACATAACAGGAATTTTATAATTTTTATCTTGCCTAAGTTTGTTCTGATAAACCTATAAATTAATTATTTTGAAAAGAAGAAATTTTGTTAAAAAAGCAGCCCTGAGTTCATTAGCCGTGCTAATTGGAACAGATATTGTTTATGGGGCTAATTTACTTGAGAATTATACGCCTCTAGCTTTAGACGGTACTGATCCATTTAAAATGTACAGTAAACACAAGGATATGATTGTGCTTAATGATAAGCCTTTAAATATTGAGGCACAAGCACATTTATTGGATCATAAAATTACGCCTAACGCATCAATGTTTGTTAGAAATAATGGGTTAATACCTGACGATATTGATGTTAAAACATGGACACTTACAATTGATGGTGAATCAGTAGTAAATAAAAAAACATATACGTTAGCAGAATTACAGTCTAAATTTAAACAACATACATACCAATTAACTATAGAGTGTGGTGGTAATGGAAGAAGTGAATTTAGTCCACCTGCAAAAGGAAACCAATGGACAATTGGAGCAGTACATTGTGCCTCTTGGACTGGTGTCAGACTGCGTGATGTTTTGGAAGATGCAGGTATTAAAAGTAGTGCTGTATATATAGGGTTTCATGCTGCAGATAAGCATTTAAGTGGGGATCCAAAAAAAGAACCTATTTCTAGAGGATGCCCTATGGAAAAAGCATTACAAGATGAAACGATTTTAGCATTTAAAATGAATGGTGAACCTATTCCTTTAATTCATGGTTATCCATTACGTTTGGTTGCAGGTGGTTGGCCTGCTTCAGTATCTGGAAAATGGTTGAATAGAATTAGTATCCGTAACAAAGTACATGATGGTACAAAAATGACCGGATCTGCTTATAGAGTACCATGTCATCCAATTGCTCCAGGAGAAAAAGTGAAGTCTGAAGATATGTGTATCATTGAATCTATGCCTGTAAAGTCATTAATTACATATCCAAAATCTGGAGCCATGCTTCAAGAAGGGAAAAAGTTAGCGATTAGAGGACATGCTTGGGCAGGAGAATTGGAAGTTGCTAAAATGGAATATTCTATTGATTTTGGTTCTACTTGGATAGTTTGTGCGGTTGAAAAACCATCAAATCGATTAGCTTGGCAACACTTTGGAGCTACAGTTAGTTTTCCTAAGAAAGGATATTATGAGGTTTGGGTAAGAGCAACGGATAGTCAAGGTACTGCTCAACCAATGTTAGTGCCTGGTTGGAACCCTAAAGGGTATTTAAATAATGCATGCCATAGAATTGCCATAAAAGTTAATTAAATGTCTAACAAAAAAGAGTTTGATAAATATTTAAAAAAAGCGAATCGCTTAATAAAACTGTCGTCAGGCGTAATTATATTGGTCTTATTCTTTATTCCGTTCTATTTAACTTTTCCTAACCTTTTTGAATTTAAAGCACAAACAGAGGTTACTATAAATGTTCCTACTCCTGTTGAGGTTGATGAAGATAGGATTGAAAATGGAGTTCATGTAAGAACAGGATTTATTGATGCAGAAGGATTAATGACTGTTGTTAATAATTGTACTAATTGTCATTCGTCTAAAATAATTCTTCAAAATAGAATGAGTACCGAAGGGTGGAATTCAACGATTAAATGGATGCAAGAGACACAAAATCTTTGGGGTTTAGGAAGCAACCAAGATATTATTGTTAATTATTTAGTGACTAACTATCCAGTAAAAACTAAAGGGAGACGTGAAAATTTAACAAATATAGAATGGTATGAAATTGAAGATTAGTTTATTTATTTTTGTTATAAGTCTTATCTCATGTCAAGAGAATAAAGAAGTACTTAAAGATAAGATAGTGAAAGTGAATTATTTAATTCAAGTAGATGAATTACTGAGAATCGTAGAGCAACCAAAT
>Ga0308011_10000055_pt1 | contig 58659 bp, 50 predicted proteins | sample Neamet177_FD_203144 | JGI IMG/M metagenome (GOLD analysis project Ga0308011, IMG submission 203144) | Marine microbial communities from water near the shore, Antarctic Ocean - #177 | ecosystem: Environmental > Aquatic > Marine > Unclassified | place: Southern Ocean | collected 2014-07-25 | reverse complement strand
GAATTCAATCAACATGGCCTTGAAGCGGGTAAGACACAGGGAGTTTGTCCTTTGTGCTCCGACGATAGGAAACCCAAGAATAAGAAAGCCCAATGTGCTTCTTATGACTGGGAACGTGGTCTCGGTACTTGTCATAACTGTGATGACAGTTTTCAACTTCATACGTATCAACGTAAAGGAGCTAGTGAAAGGGTTTATATCAAACCCTCTAAGGTAGCACCGAACGGAGTACAGACTAAGGTTCAAGACTGGTTCGCTACACGGGGCATATCAAATAAAACTCTATTGGATCTTCACGTAAGTGAGGGTTCAGAGTTTATGCCTCAAACTGGCAAGGCTGAGAATGCTATTCATTTCAACTACTTCATGGGTGATCAACTGATCAACGTTAAGTATAGAGATGGTAGAAAGAATTTCAAGCTCTACAAAGGCGCTGAAAAGGTATTTTACAATATAAATAGTATTGTTGGGTATGATTGGTGTGTTATAGTAGAGGGTGAGATGGATGTACTAGCTTTACACGAAGCTGGAATTAAGAATGCAATATCAGTACCAAATGGTGCTACATTAAACTCTAACAACCTAGATTATCTTGATAGTTGTATCGATTACTTCGATGATAAGACTAAGATAGTATTAGCTGTGGATGCAGATGAAGCAGGTCAAGCTCTTAAACAAGAGTTTGTGAGACGTTTAGGTGCTGAAGTATGTTATCTAGTAGATTTCAATGGTAGTAAAGATGCTAATGAGTTTCTTATTGAACACGGAGCTAAGGCTCTTAGGGAAGTAGTTAATGTATCAACCCAAATACCTCTTGAAGGAGTATCGACCCTTAGAGATGTTGAAGGTGAATTAATTGACTTCGTACATAATGGGTTTAAACCTGGTTTTCAGATTGGTCTTGACCACTTTGATAGTATATTCTCTACATACACTGGTCAGTTTATAACTGTAACTGGTATACCAAGTTCTGGTAAGTCTGATTTTGTAGATCAGATGTGTGTAGGGTATAATAAGAATTATGGTTGGAAAACTGCGTTCGCATCACCAGAGAATAAACCTAATTATCTACATGTACATAAGTTGATACGTAAGACTTGGGAAGGTTTACCCACAACTGCAGATATTGGATCAGCAAAGTGGGAGCAAACAACCGAGCATATTAACTCTAACTACTTCTTTATCGATATGGATAGGTATTCATTAGATGAAGTACTTAAGAAAGGTGCTGAGCTTGTAAAACGTAAAGGTATTAAATGTTTAGTGATTGACCCTTTTAATAAGGTGAGAGATTTAAACTGTAAAACTGAAGACGTTAACAGGTATACTATGGAATACCTAACCAAGATTGAGGTGTTTGCTAAGAAGTATGATGTATTAGTCATGGTTGTTGCTCATCCTACTAAGATGTACAAAGGTACAGATGGTAAGATCGAGGAACCAACGATGTATAACATCAAAGGTGGAGGAGAATGGTACGATGCTAGTTACCACGGATTACTAGTTCACAGGGATTACGATGCTAAGACTGTTAAGGTTAAGGTATTGAAAGTTAAGTTCCAGAACTTAGGTGAAAACGGAGCTGAATCTCATTTTAACTGGGAACCGAAATCAGGTTGTTATATTCCAATAGCAGCTGGTATGGCGGAGAACGATCCAATGCCTTGGGAGTAAATGGTATTCAAGAAGAAAAAAAGTAAAGGATTGAGCCGAAAAGCTCCTTACTTATTTCAGACAGCTACCAACACCCTTCATTGGGCTTGGTGTATAAAGAATAACATTGGTATTTGTATAGTACCAAACTGGGATATAGCCGATATGTGGTGGGTGGAAATAACCATCAACGGTAATATAAATCTAGATCCAGTCGACTATAAAGGTACTGATGCTTTAGCTAAGATGTACGACTATTGTAAATACTACTATGAAAAACATAACAAGAATGAAAACAAAGTTTAGAACAGCAAACGAAGCATACGCTTATCTCCACGATAGGATACTTCTTGATGGTGTTCCTTTCAATGGGACTAAAGCTCTATTTAATGTAGGGTTTTATATGACAGAACCAGAGAATAGGGATATTATCAATATGGAACGAAAGTGGAATAAGGAGTATGCTGAAGCAGAATGGCAGTGGTACTTATCCGGTAGTCCGAATCTATCAGTACTAGGTGATATATATGGTAAAGTACCAGCTATATGGCAGAGGATGGGAGATTTATTCGGTAAAGTTAGATCCAACTATGGTTGGCAATGGCGAAGAGAGGATCAACTCGAAGCTGTTATAGCAAAGTTGATTGATAACCCTAATACCAGACAAGCTTGTATATCTATCTACGATGGTAAAGAAATAGATAGTTATGCTTTTGATACCCCATGTACTTATGCGGTGCAATTTACCATACTAGACAGTAAGTTAGATATGTGTGTGACAATGCGATCAAACGATCTATGGTATGGGTTTTGCAACGATCAATATCAGTTCTCAAAACTGCAAGAGATGGTCTCTAAGAGACTTGGAATGGATATGGGTACGTATTATCATTTCGCACATAATATGCATCTATATAATGATAAAATATGAGTTTGAAAAGCGAGATAAAAGTAGGCTACTCTACTATAGAGATAGAAAAACGTACCTCCAGTTTTTCAACCACTAATATGGTTGATATTTACGGGCAGTACTTACCTAGAGAGAATAAGATAGAGATCCAACCTGGTTTATCTGATATAGACGAAGCTAATACACTGTTGCACGAGATAATGCATGCAGCAGTGTGGGTTTCTTCACTGAACCAAGGAGGTCAACCGCTAGAGGAGGGTGATAACGAAGAACTAGTTGTTAATAGTTTAACCAATACTCTAACTAAAGTCTTAATCGATAACAAATGGCTATTACCTTACTTAACTAAAAAACTAATATGACTTATTGTATTTACCACATACCCGGGAAGAAGATCGGTGTAACAAAAAACCTAGATGACAGAGTTACTAGGCAACAAGGTTACGCACCCGGAGAATACGAAGTACTAGAGATGTCTGATGACATTAGCTATATTTCGAACAGAGAAGTCGAGTTACAGCGGCTTTTCGGCTACAAAGTAGATTCAAGACTGTATAGTGATTTAAAACCAAATAAAACCAAATTGAAGAGTATGAAATTAAATGTAACAGAACAAACGACAACATTCCCGTGTCCAGTAAGTAAGTTGAAAGGTCAACTAATGGATGAGTTAGGTTCCCGATGGGAAACAGAGCACGGTACTTTCGAGCTAACAGCAGCATCAGTGGCTTGGATAATGAGTAATGTAAAAACCTCGTATTACAACAAGGAGCGTTCTTTTGTATACAACAAAGCAATGTCTAAAGGTTGTGACCTAATGGAAGCTACTAAAGTTAGTGAGGAGACATTCATGCAAGCTTTAAGGGATATGTGTGAGGAAGACGAAGGCTTAAGTGAGGAAGAACTTGTTATGAGTGAGGATTATATCTTTGAGGACATTAGAGAGTGGGCTCGTGAGAGAGGTATATTCGAAAAGGGTGATGTTAAAACTCAGTATCTAAAGTTGATCGAAGAAGCTGGAGAGCTTGGTAGAGCAATCCTCAAGAGTGATGAGCCTGAGATTGTTGATGCGATTGGAGATATGGTTGTTGTATTAACGAACCTATCACACTTAGCAGGATATAGAATCGAGAACTGTATACAGTCGGCATATGACACTATAGCAGCACGAACAGGTAAAATGGTTAATGGAACTTTTGTAAAAGACTAATATGAGCGATAGAGAGATGATGAGTTCGAAATACGGTGATGCTAACAGTACTTGTGGGCAGTCAACCAGAACAATAAACTTTAGAGACCCTGTAGTTGAGCGGGTTGTAGATAGTTTTGTTAGTAGATCAGATGTAGGGTATACCAAGTATGGTAGAACTCTACACCAAGAGCGGACTGGTGGGCATAAAGATCTACTTGGGTATCTTAACGATATTCAAGAAGAGTTGATGGATGCAGTTCTGTATATCCAAGCTGCACGTGAGGAAATGAAGGATGCTATGCAACGGCAGTTAATTTATGATCGAGTAGATAAGCAAACTTGTGCATCAGGGATAAGTGCTAATGCAACTAAGTGCAAAGGTTGTAACTGTGCATAAACGTAAGTCAGGTAAGCGAGGCCCTGTTAAATCAAAGAAGGTGACCTATGATGGGATCACCTTCGCTTCGGGGCTGGAGAAATATATGTATATGGCTCTTGCTAAAGCAGATATAAAAAGTGATTATGAAGGACAAACCTATCAACTGCTGGAAAGCTTTAAATTCGAGAACGAAAGTTATGAACGTCAAGCAAATGGTAAAGGAGATATGGTTAACCGTGGTTGCAAAAGTGTATTGGGTATCAAATATACTCCAGACTTTATTGCGGATGACTTTATAATTGAGACTAAAGGTCGGGCTAATGAGTCCTTCCCTATTAGGTGGAAGTTATTTAAAGATTATGTTAAAAAGAACTTACCATCTGTGACTTTATACAAGCCTCAAAATCACAAGGAATGTGATATAGTGGTTGAACTAATATTAAAAAGTAGAAACAAATGAGAGTATCAGCTTGGGAACTTAGCTTAGGACTCTACCCTGGAATATTACTAGGGTTTAGATCTTATACAGAAGACATACACATTAAGAATCATGTATTATATATACCTTTTGTAGATATTTGCCTGACATTGGAGTTTACAGAGGAGGAGGAAGAATAATGAAGGATATAAGCAAAGAGATACTGTCTGAAATTACAGTACATATGAAGTATGCTAAGTTTATCCCTGAATTGAACAGGAGAGAAACTTGGGAGGAATTGATCACGCGAAATAAAGTGATGCATCAAAAGAAATACCCTGAATTAAGTGAGGATATTGAAACAGTTTATAAGCATGTATATGACAAGAGGGTATTACCATCTATGCGTAGTCTACAATTCGCTGGTAAACCAATCGAGATCTCACCGAATAGGTTATATAACTGTAGTTACCTACCTATAGATCACGTTGACAGTTTTAGTGAAACGATGTTTCTGTTACTATCTGGATGTGGAGTAGGTTACTCAGTACAGCAGCATCACGTTAAGAAATTACCATTCATAACCAAGCCGTTTGACAAACGACACAGAAGGTTCGTTATTGGTGACAGTATAGAAGGATGGGCCGATGCGGTTAAAGTATTAATTGAGTCTTATCTTGGTGGTCGACGATGCTCAAGTATTAAATTTGATTACTCTGATATTAGAGCTAAGGGTGCTAGGTTGGTAACGTCAGGTGGTAAAGCTCCTGGACCTCAACCGCTTAAAGAATGTTTAGTAAAAGTTAAAGGTATTTTAGATACTAAAGATGATGCTTCACAACTTACAGCATTAGAAGTTCATGACATAGTTTGTCACATTGCTGATGCAGTTTTAGCTGGTGGTATTAGAAGAGCAGCTTTAATATCATTATTTAGTGCATCGGACGAACAGATGATCTCGTGCAAGGCCGGTGATTGGTGGGAATTAAACCCACAGCGTGGTAGGGCTAATAACTCTGCTGTATTGATGAGGCATAAAATAACGAAGGAGTTCTTTATGGGACTTTGGAAGCGTATTGAAGCTTCAGGAGCTGGTGAACCAGGTATCTACCTTAACAACGATAAAGATTGGGGTACTAATCCTTGTTGCGAGATTGCTCTACGTCCGTATCAGTTCTGTAACCTATGTGAGGTTAATGTTTCTGACATAGTTGATCAAGCAGATCTTAACGATAGAGTTAAAGCAGCAGCTTTCATTGGTACATTACAAGCAGGTTATACTGATTTCCATTACCTACGTGAAATATGGAAGGATACAACCGAGAAAGATGCGCTTATAGGTGTTTCAATGACAGGTATAAGCTCTAACAAGGTTATGAATCTTGATATGGGTGAAGCAGCTAAAGTTGTTAAGAGCGAGAACGCTAGAATAGCTAAGATTATTGGCATAAACAAAGCTGCTAGAACAACTTGTGTTAAACCCGCAGGGACAACATCTCTGGTACTAGGAACGTCATCGGGTATTCATGCATGGCATAACGATTTCTATGTCCGTAGACTACGCGTAGGGAAGAACGAGGCTATCTATTCATATCTAAAGATCAATCATCCTGAACTTGTCGAAGACGAATTCTTTAGAGCTCATGATACAGCTGTAATAAGCGTACCACAACGAGCTCCAAAAGGTTCTACAGTGAGAACTGAATCAGCGTTTGATTTATTAGAGAGGATAAAGAGAGTTTCTACTGAATGGGTTTCTCCAGGTCATAGAAACGGATCTAATACTCATAATGTTTCTGCTACCGTAAGTCTTAAAGATGACGAATGGGATGAAGCTGGAAAATGGATGTGGGATAACAGAGAGTGTTATAATGGCTTATCTGTATTACCATACAATGGTGGTACTTATGTTCAAGCACCGTTTGAGGATATAACTGAAGAAAAGTTTAACAAGATGTTAGAAACACTACATCAAGTCGATCTATCTGGAGTTGTAGAACTAGATGATAATACCGATCTTAAGGATCAGTTAGCTTGCGCAGGTGGTTCTTGCGAGATTACATAGCATAAAAAAAGGGGTAGACTAATTTAGTCCACCCCTATTGCTACTGCATAAGCGATTATCATCACTATAACATATAACGCTTTACTTAATTCTATTCTTCGTCTCATAACTGTATAATCACCCTATCTTATAAAGGGTTAACAGTAAGTACATTAAGGAATTGTTAAGTAATTACAAACTAAAAGGGAAGCTTCACAGCCTCCCTTTTTTAGTATCCAGTAAGTAAGTTGAGTACATCATCAATAGCTTTGTGCCTATGATTATCCTCTAATACTATCTTATAAACGTGTTTACTCTCTCGTATCTTAGCCACATCATCTATGGCCGAATTTAACGGATTTGGTAGATCGATCTGTTGGAAATCACCACAGAAGATCATCATGGAGTTTTTACCTAACCTACCTAAGGCCATTCTAAACTGTGACTTAGTTAAGTTTTGAAACTCATCAATAATAACTACAGCATTGTCAAATGTTCTACCTCTAAAATGTGCTAGAGAGACTAATTCAACCTCTTCGTTATCTACCATCGCTTTAATCTTTTCAGGTTTGTTGTAAACCTTTCTCATATTAGACATAATAGGTACTAGCCAAGGTTCTAACTTGTCTTTCTCATCTCCAGGTAAAAACCCGTTGTCTTCAGTTGCAATAGTTGGTCTGGTAATTATAATCTTATTGTACTCTCGTTTAAAGAACATGTCAAGAGCGACTTGTACAGCTAATAATGTCTTACCACTACCTGCTTTACCTACTACAAAGCTAAATGCATGATTTAACATTTCAGCTTTAGCTTCTCTCTGTTCTTCTGATAAACTAATATTAAATTTAACGTCTCCCTTAGGAGTTCTCTTCTGCTTGTTATCCAATATAATAAAATAAGTTAGTTAATATTAAACACTAGCATACCTATACTTAGTGTCCCCGTCCTCGTCTTTAAATGCTTCTAATGTTTGGTTTCTATTACCATCTTCCTTAATAGATAAGTGTATCCAGGAGAAGTCAAATTCATTAATCATCTGATCATATTCCATATTCGAATCTAGAATATACTTGTAAACTTCTTCGTTACACATTTTACCATTCTTCCAAAACTGAATATCAAGAGCTTCGCCTTTACAATGCTGACTTTTAGTGCTACCACCAATAGTGCGATTAAGCGAGGGGTTGCGATAACCACTACTGATCCTGATAGGACCAAGAGCGTCACGAATAGGCTGTATAAGAACAGTAATAATCCTTTGCAGATTCTGTAAGTGCTTATCATCTGGTTTATTGTCTATACCTAACCTCTTAGCAGTATTGCTTTGAGTGATTTCTGATAGTAAAAAGTTTTTACTTAATCTCATATTATTTAATTATAACGGTTACACTTGGAGCTGTTCCAGCATTTTCCAGGACTAAGTGGTATTTACTAACATCGAATGATATATCATGATCTAATATCAATGTTACTCCAAACGGTACTTTAACGCCCCTCAGCATAAAAACGTTATCAAGGGTGGTTGAAGTATCATGAGCATAAAGCCTCAGTGTTACAACAGCTTCATTAGTACTGTTATTACATATACTAATGCTAGATATGTTACCAGCGTATTGCTGTCCAGTATTATTAGTATCTATATCTACTATAGTTGCAGATCCCCCGTTTATATTAGTATATTTAGCCATATCTTTATCCTATTTTTACTATTCCTCTATCATTCCAAAGATCACCTGATCCTTTCTTTGGGGCTCTTGTTGGTATGGAATTACCATTAAGACCCCTCATTTCAGGTACAGACCCTGTAGCTCCTTGACTTCCCGTTGCACCTCTTGCTCCAGTAGCACCTCTAGCTCCAGTATTCCCACTTTCACCTTTAGCTCCATCTCCAACTTCAGCTTCTAAGTACCTACGTATCTCGCTTAGTTCTTTAGACATCATCTGCATTTGATGTATTATAGGTGCTAGTGTTTCGAAGGAATCCTCATCTACTAGGTAATCGTTACTATCAAACCTACCTTTGATATAAGTTTCCCTCTCTTCAGTTATCTCTCCGTCACCACTACCTATGGCGAACATGTCTTCTTGTTTTGCTGTATCTAATGGCATATCTTATGTTGTTGTATCATATTCAAGAACTACTGTCATACTAGTAGCCCAAACTGCGGAAGTATCCGTTCTCCTTATGGCTATTGTTTCTCCTTTACTAAAAGTCCAGTCAGCAGAGCAATCAACCGTGAATTTCTTTGTGTAAGTACCAGAGTTAACATCAGTACCTCTTTGATCTGTAGTCAAGTTACTATCGTCACCATCTATGTACATCTCTAACTTAGTGCTCTTAGAGTAACTACTAGAGCAGTATGATGCAATCCTAGACACTCTACCATCGAATGGTACTACAAATATACTAGTGTAGGATGAAGCTGATAGACTAGTGCTTTCACTGGTACTAGCACCACTTAGCGTAGCATAGTACCCTGTATTTACGTAACTCGAGTGGTATGCAGCAACTTTAGTATCTATAACTTTATTTGTTGTAGCTATGGTACCTGATACGTCAGGTATATTGAGAGTTCTATTAACTGTGGTGCTATTATTGACTATGGTAGATTTACTGACACCAGAATTATCCATACTTAAATTCCCAGTTATAGTCCCACCACCCTTGGGTAGTGCAGCTCCAGCCGTAGCAGTAGTCGATGTTAGTACTGCATCTCTCGAGGCTACGTTAACTCCATCCACTGTCCCAGTTAGGGTTATATTACCAACTATATCTGCGTGAGTCGAAAGCCTAACACCATTAGAGTGGTTTGGATCAATCCTCTCATCACCATTAGCATTCTTTATCTTTGCATCAGATCGTATATTACCTGATTCATCTACACCCCAAACCTGTTGTCCAGGTCCGTTGAGTATCTTAAACTGCTTATCACTAGTAGCATTGTTATTATAATCTAAGTGAAGGACAAGATCCCCTTCACTTTCGATTTGCAAATACTTCTCTGTACCGGTTATAGTACGTAGCTTCCAAGCCTCTTGATTTATTGGTCCAGACCGTAGTTCGGCAAAATTCCCGGTTGAGGAACTAACATTTACTAAGGATGTTAGAGTCCTTGTGTTAACCCACTTTGTGCCGTTCCACCTCAACATATCACCAATAGTCTTAGTCCCTATATTCGTGTCTGTTAAGCCTGAGACAGTAGTAGAACCACCAGAACTGCTAGCACCCCACTCTGTACCACCAGCGGCTGTAGCCTTTAAGACATGACCAGTAGTTGCGGTGGTAGCTTTTAAATCCACAGCTTCTATTAAACCAATCTTAGCTGCTATTGCTGCCCCGGATACTGCTACAGCGGTGTTAGCTGCGGTAATTTTAGTGTGATCGTCTTCAAAACTTGATATACTTAAATTATCTTGCTTGTTCGAATCGCTTTGTAAGTGTGTAGTTGGTATTGAAGTACTACTAACTGTACCATCTGCTATTATATTTAATAGCTCTTGCTTTGTTAGATCACTACCATCCGCTCCATCAGCCCCAGTAGGTAGACCTAAACTAAGAACGCCAGAACTATACGATGATGTAGCATTCCCACCAACAGCCACCGTAGAGGTATTGGTGGTCATGCCAGTTATCTCATCGCGAAAACCTTCAGCTGCAACCTCAGCTGCCTCTGCAGCATTCTTAGCTGTAACTGAATCGTTTTTAGCTGTAACTGAGTCGTCTTTTGCAGTCACGGAAGCATCTTTAGCAGCCACAGAAGCGTCTTTAGCTGTTATACTATTATCCTTAGCTGTTACGCTTAAATCCCTAGCACTTTCTGCTGCTACTTGAGCATCTTCAGCTGAATCTTTAGCCGTAACAGAATCATCTTTAGCTGTGACCGAAGCATCCTTAGCGGTTACGGAGGCATCTTTAGCAACCACAGAAGCATCTTTAGCTGTGTTAGAAATACCTGCGTACGTAGTAGCAGCACCAGCCGAAAGTGCACTCGCAGACACATCAGAAATAGTTTGAATCCTATCCAGAGCGGTGGCTGCTGCATCCGCTACGGTTTGAACTCTATCTAACCCTGTTTGAATTCTATCTAAAGCAGTAGCTGCTGCATCTGCATTTGTTAGTATTTCCTTATCTACGACATTATTATGCATAGTAGTGAAGGCTGTAGTTATACCACCGTCCGTACCTTGGTATTGTTTTGATAAACTTTGTGTAACTGACGTGACCTGATTAACACCAGGTCTGTAGATAGTTATCTCGTAGTTTATAGTAACAGCATCAGCGGTCATACTAGAGTGGTCATCGAAACTCCTACCATTAGCTCCGTTAGCACTTTGTGCCCCTATGGTTATATCACCAGCCGGGTTTATAGTCGTAGCTGTTATAGCCCATTCGTTGTCGCTTGTACCCGTAGCAATAGCTGAGCCACCAGAAAACACTGATATATCCGTGCCACTACCTACGTAATTACCATTCCCACCAGAACTATTCACTGGTATACTATGGTTTGAATTAGTCATCATTAATGCTATAGGTGACACCCCATTAGTACCATCAACTGGTCCAGTGGTATTAACCCAGTCTGTACCGTTCCAGGTTAACGTGTCATCATTGGAGAGTGTTGTTATATCTGTATCAGTTAAACTGTCTAAAGTTCCACCACCACCAGCAGTAGTCCAAGCCATATTACTGCCATCGTACGATAAAACATCACTAGTATTTGGATTGTTGCTGGGTTCAAAGTTTATACCTTCATATTGGTAAGCTATTGCGTGTAAAATAAACTCTCCACCAGTACTACTAGTTGTGTCCCAACCCATTCCACTAGGTATATACCCATCATCACATATAAAAGCACCTTCCTTGTAGAAGAATTGCCATGACCCTTGTGTTGTCGTTATGGATTCACCAGCGTCGTAATTAATAGAAGATTCAAAAGCTAGAGCGGTATAACCTAAGGATATATTACCAGCGGCATTAGTGTGGTTATTTGGGTTTATAAAGTTACGCATCCTATTACCAGCTAATGTACCTCCTTCTCTGGCAAACCACAGCGTACCATTAGTATTCGGCTGTAATACTAGTACTATATTTTTTTTAGATATATAAGAATAACTACCAATAGCAATGTCAGCATTACCAGAGGCAGCATAGGGGACTTCCTGAGCCCACACATCTTTTGCTAACTGGTTTGGACTCAAACCAAACTGCTCAGCGTGCCATGACACATCAGGATCACTACTTAGTATACCAGCAGAGAACTTGTAACCAACGTCACGTAATTTATTACTAGGATAATTTGCCATACTAGTCTACATATTTATTTATCTTTCCACTCAACGATGTTAATTCATCTTTAGTTAACTCAAGCTTAGTATATACACCACTTAAATCCTCATTGTGCACTTCTAAGAAGTACTTACCGTTTTCGAATATTACTTTTACCTTATTCATTATGATAGTATTATTGAAGTTATGTTACGGGAGAAGCTACTGTTCATAGTGATCTCCATTACAAACACTTGTGATATTTCACCGAAATTACACTTGAATATGTTTTGATCTGATATGTAACTAGGGCCAGAGACTTCACTGTTATCAGCATTCCAACAGCTTACCTCAGCGGTACCACCTTGGTAACCTTGATCTGGATCTAGAGGTACCCAAGTATTGTTGACTCCAGGTCTACTGAACTTTATGTTGATATAACCATTACCCTCATCGGAGCCGTAGTTAGCTCTAGTCATACCTGTAATATCGCATTCAAAGTTATCTACAGCACTACTAAACCTGAACCATCTATAATACTTTTTATTACCAGTACCGGGAGCAGTTCCAGTGAACTTATCTTGAACGGGATTAGCTGCTAACCCATTAAAGTTGTGAGGGTGTTGAAGCTTGAAGTTACTACCGCTAGATTGTACCTGTAGTAGTAAATCTTTACTAGTATCATGAGCGTTATTTATAGTAGCACCAACTTCTGTCATACCCCCGGAAACTGAGAGAGCCTCCCATGTAGGTAATGAGCTAGATATAGAATTAGTATTCCAAGTGCTTATAGTATTTTCAGGTAACCTATATTCCTCCTCCCTAAAGTGTTCGGATAATGCACTACTGTTACCATCATAAGTGTTCCACGCTCTAGCACTATCATCAACCCAGTTTGTACCCGAACCAGCGGTCGCTAGAGATCCAAATATATAGTTTAACTTACCTTGAACTACAGTGTCTTTAGTGTACTTATCAGCAGCTAATACCCAACCAGTACTATAAGTGTTTGTATCTAAATTAACATCGTTAGTGCTATTACCTGATAAACTAAAATACCTTTGACTGTCAGTGTCTGTGCTTACGCCTGATGTGAATTTCACTATTCCATCATAATTATTAGCTCTAGTATCTCTGGATATATTAGCTATATCACTACCACTAACAGTCCAGTCTAGCCCAGAGTAATACTTTATGTTACTAAGGTATTTAGTTGTAGACCCAGCATCTAGAGATATGGTGGCATCAGACCCAACAGGTTGAACCGTTGATCCGTCATAGAAGAACTCACTTGAATTAAAGATAGATCCATATGTATCAACTAAGTCATTACTCTTGTGAGCTATACTAACCCTATAGAATTTCTGACTACCACTGTGATTTGTTAAACCACTAGTTGCAGCCCAATCTGAAGCTATGATACCTGGGTTTATAGCCACCGTTATGTTAGCCTTTCTTTTATCACCATAACCATCTAATATGAAGTTTGTGGAAGTTATAGTTATACCGTTAGCCGTTGAGGAATCACTAGTAGTAATAGTATGCACGTGACTTGCTATCATGTTACCAGCACCAGTATTTGTATTGTCCCCAGGGCCATATACCACTACCACTATCTTGGAGTCGTTCTCCATGTTACCTGCCTGGTTTGATGGCCCAAAGGTTATTGATGAATTATTCGTTGCTCTCTTACTACTGCTACCACCCCAATCTCCAACGTAGAAATTCTTACCTGTCGAATTATGTGGTGTACCTATCTTGAATGTTGTGCTAGTACCCTCAATAGTATCTATTGGATCTGTAGTTATAGAAAAAGCGTTAGCAGTGGATATACCACTACCTATGTTCACTAACACATTGTTGTCTCCATTTTGAAAAGTCTGTACGTGGTTACCCTGTATGGTTATAGTAGATGTTGACCCAAAGTTAGTTGTAGTATCATTGTCTATTAAATTAACTCCACCACCACCACCATTAGCATCAACGTAGGCTTTGTTAGCTGCGTCAGTACTATCTGTAACAGTATCTATCCCTTGTATCCTACCAGTACCGCCTAGTGATATGTCACCACCAGATATTGCTAAGTCCCCACTAATTATAGCATTACCTGAAACATGTAATCTCTCTGTCGGGGAAGCAATACCAACCCCCATATTACCACTTGTATCGATTCGCATTGTTTCAACCCCCGTCTTCTTAAATATAACGTGCCTGTTGGCTTCCGTATCAAAGTTGAAACCCTCTGAATTAGCGTAAAACCTCCCGTAATCTAAAGAGCCATGGTGAAGTTTTACTGAGGCTGTAGTATTTACATCACCAGTGAAATCAGCGCCTGCTAAACTTGCTTTCAATGCTACCTCAGTATCAACATAAGCTTTAACTGACTGTTGACTTGGAACAAAATCATCTAGGTTACTAGACATATTATCCTCATCGATAATTAATTCGCTTGAGGAATAATCTAAACCAAAGAATAGATTCGTCACCCAAGCGGTTTCTTCCATTACCCAAGACCTATTAGCGTCTGTGTCGGCATGTGTGCGGTAGTTTGGTAACCAGCCTACCTTAACTTTAGCCGTACCTGGGTTGAACTTGCTGTTCACATTCCCACCTGAATAGTCCACGCCATCCATATATCCAGTCTTGTGAGACCAAGTTTGTAGTGGGTGATAACCACTAAACACGTTGTACTTGTATGTACCACCAGCGCTACCGTTACTTAGTCTAGTACCAGCTGGATATGCACCTCTATTCCAAGGTATTCTGAGCGTTATAACATTGCCATTTATCGCTCCTGGTTGCCATGTTTCATACCCAGAGTTTAATCTAGAATATGTTTCAGGCGGATATTTGTAACCAAAACTATTAACGTACTCCCATATGATTAAGGATCTTAAGTGAGTTGAAACCCCAGCTGTACCTCCATTATTGAAGTTACTACTATCGGTTAGTGTCACCGTAGTATCGCCATCAGCCACTGGTAGTGCTAATGTAGTTAAAGTATTAGCTATGTACATATGATAGTTGGAGGTAATTATTAAACTATCAACATCATAGCAATCAGTAAACATGTAATACCTACCTAAACCATTCAGTGTCTTTATATCTACAGATACTTTATATTTCTTATTAGCATTTACGACCATGAACTCCGAGGATCTTAAAGCTCCCGAGGAGGACCACGACCCATCAGGGTTAAAGTTGGGATCATCTCCTACAAACTTAAAAGACCCAGGTGATGAATTGGCTACTGCTCCGTCAAAGGTGAAGTTAGGGAAGTTGTAGTTAGTACCTAACAACCCTGAGTAGTTAGTGATTAAGTTCTCACCTCTAGAAGCTAAGTACTCCTCTGAGATACCACCGCCAGAACCACCAGTGGTCTTAACTATCTTACCTTCGCTATCAACTCCAAGGAAGTCAGTCGAGGCTACAGTCCCAGCTGTAACATCATCTAAGTAGACATCACTCCTGAATCTCGATATTAAGTCCCATATATGTTGTCCTATCCACTTCATTTATCTTTGTATATAGATTTTTCTAGTTAATGTTCCATCACTCACGATGTACATTCCTTGTGTTGGTTTTACAGCTTGTCCGATTAGATTGTAGAAGTACAGAGGTTTGAATACCTCACTAGTAACTTCTTCAATCCCTATGGTTAAGCAACCAACATCTACTAATTGTTCCTTAAACTCTTGAGGCCAAGACCCTAGTGAATCTATCCAATCAACATCAGATAAGAAACCATATTCTTCTTGGTCCACATATAAGTACGCGCCATTCCAACCATCGCCGTAAGAGTCTTGCATACTAATCTGATAATACTCTGGTAAGACTACAGCTCCCAAGTAAGGTGCTATACCCTCTAATAATATACCACCATTGCAAGTAAGGATCTGCCACGTGACTTCACCTGGGAACTCACCTGCTGTACATTCTACGAATACTGTTTGTTGTTGCGCATTGACTGCTTTCGATGCACCTATTAGTATAAAGATAAATACTGCCATGGCTGCTATTAACCATACTACCTCTTTGATTCTTTCTTTTATCATTACTGGAATTTGTTAAATATTATTTCATCTATTACTTCTTGTACTTCACTCTTGGTAGCAGGTAGTTGCATCATTATACTAGGGTTAAACCTACTTTGTTCTACGCCATTATCGAAAATAATTACAGTGGGAACAGACACAACTTTATATTCGCTCTGTATATCCCCACTCTTAGCTATGCTAACCCTATAGGTTGAACAATCCTTTAAACTACTTAAAAACGCTACCTCATTACTAGCGTTCCACTCAACCCAAAACTCTACGACAGTAATACCTTTAGCTGTCTTAGCTTCAAATGAACTAGACGTAACGAACTCTTGAGCTATTACATTAGTGGTTAGTATTAATAATAATAACAGGTATCTCATATTGCTACTCTGATTGTGATAACACCTAGTATAGACCCAGCAACATCAGCTCCTAGATCACTCCACTCAGGTTGTCCATTTTTTATATCGTAAATCTCTTTTATTCCTCCGGCTACTATAGAAGCGCATAGACCGTATATGATTGCTCGCTTCTTATTCTTTGTCCTATTATAAACTACAGCACTGACAGCAGAACTAATAACGTAACTACCACCTAAGTGTAGTAACTTGTCCTGTGGTATATACTGAGCATATAAAGAACTAGATATTAGGAATGCGATTAGAAGTAGTTTATTCATACAACTTTTGTTTAATAAGTTTCATATCCTCTTTAATCTCAGAGACATCCTCTTGAGTATTCATTATGGTTTGCCTTACAAGCTTATCCTTCATGTCAAACTCCATACGAGTGATGACGGGGTCTGCTGGCTCAGGTAGCTTCCTAGCCTCTGCAATATCACTCTGTAGCGTAAACCACATCCCAACAAGTGTAGCAATCAAAGCTGCTATACCTCCTAATGTCTTTATACTAACTTGTACTTCACTGTGTTCACTTAACTTAGTCGCCATTTATTAAAATATTAAATAGTTTATTCCTGTCTTCATTTCATAAGACTTAATATCCCAATACCTAAGGTATCTACCTTCTATGAATAAGCTAAAGTGCTTATTAAACTTAAAACCTGTAACCAAACCTAAATCCCAATCTGTATCACTACCTGGGTATTCGTATGACCATTCGCTAATACCTAAGTGTATTGGATACACGGAAGCCCAACTATGGAACCAAGCAGATTTATTACTTCGGTAGTAGTCTAAACCTATTACAACTGAAGCCTCTTGCTGCAGTCCTAAGAGGTTTAATTGCTCTCTGTTGTATCTATTGACCAAGTCACCGAAATGGTACGTATAGAACTCACTATCTGAGTCTGCAATCTCTTCATCGTTCAAAGTCCAAACCTCGTTATTATCACTAGTAGCACCAAACTCATTAGCTAACTGCCACCAGTGTTTATTCTCTGGTTTAGAGAACCAATCGTTGATTGGTGATTGACCGTAGACTGGATGAGCTCTATGAGCTATACCTGCCGTTATATCTAAACCACCGAAGTTCTTTCGCAACCTGAATTCAGCTTGAGTATATTTAAGATCTATCAAGCCATCATTAACATATGTAGCTCTAGTGGTAAACCTATTCGATATATACCTAACCTTGTACTCATGCTGCTGAAATTTCATACCCCTACTCCTTATAGAAGAGTACTCAAACAAGTACTCTAAACCTGGAGCATTAGATATTGTAGCATAATCACTAACCTCGTTCTCGGAACCAGTATAGAAATTACCTCTCTTTACTTGGTAGTCGAATCTAGCTACCTTCCTTAGCCCGATGCTTATATTATAGTTTGGTTGACTAACCTGAGTCATCTCCACTAAGTAACCTGAACCAGCTATACCATCCACCATAAACTCTTGGTTCTCAGCAAAGGGTGTGCCAGTTGAGAAGCTAGCATAGAATGTAGCGAACCGCAGTAGCTGAGCGTTAGCTATGGTACTACATAGTAGTAGTGCATATAGTAACTTCTTCATGACGTGTGAAAACTTAAACCCTTCTTATAGTTCTGTGCAACCTCTGATGCGGTCAAAGCTCTATCATATACCTTAACATCATCAATAACTCCATTGAAGTTCTGGCCAACGTTACTACCACCATCACCTTGCCCGATTCGCAGCGGCTCAGTGTTGGTACCTATATCACCAGTCAGCACCGATGAATTCATTATGGTTGTTTTTGATTCTCCATTCCTCCAGAATTTGACAACACCAGTTATAGCGTTGTGAGTTACAACTATGTGAACCCAAGAGTCTAAATCGCTATCTAGTAGTATTAAGTCTGATGATAGTTGGTGGTTGTCAGACCCGTTGGCTGCTTCGTAGAAGATCCTATGACCATCTACGTGTCTATACATTCCATACCCGATGGTATTCCAACTGGTCTTCTTATTTATTATATTGTAACTGGAGTGGAAGTCTTTAGCTTTGACCCAAGCCTCTAATGTTAAACCACTAGTAACATCAAGCGAGCTATCACTACTAGCTTCAGCATACCCAGTTCCATCAAGGTTCAAACCCCTTTCTCTAATTCTATTCATAGGTAAACCTAAAGAGTCTTTCCCAAAGTAAGGTACTTCTTGAAGTTGAATTTGAGCGGGGTTCATTCGCATAATACTAATATTATCAAACACGGCATCAGCACCGTCACCACTTGCTGAGCAAGCTACGTAGTACGTAGTAGTTTCATCTGCCACAAAATACCCAGTTGCAGTTTCCACATTACTAGTTAGGACTAAACAGGGGACACTACTACCTGTTGTTTTATCCACCATAATATTAGCTGCACTAGATTTAGAGACTATAGTACCAGTTACCTTATACCGTGCACCCGTTACAACTTCTATCGGTTGAATAGCGCGACCGAAAGAATCACCTGCATCTAGTTGAACCTTTAATTGATTACTAACTAAAGATAGTGTACCACCGCTGTTAGCTATCCAAGAACTAGTGTTAGTGTTGAATGTTCCATTATCTACTATTTCAGTACCAATAACATCACTAACAACAATACCATTGTTTCCGTAGAGAGATAAATCAGTCCAAGTACTTGCACCATTATTTCTCCAGTAACCTTTCAAGTCCACTTCTTTAACTGACACATTGTCTATTACCATGTTAGTAATATCGTTCCTCGCTCCTATACCAATATGTGTAGAACCACTGGTAGCCTTAAAGTAGACTACATTACCTGTGCCAAGATAAGAGTTATCATTACCCACGATGCCTGTAGTACCAGCTCCAAACCCCGGGCTATTAGCTACTCCTATTCTTATATAGTCAGCTCCATTGCCAACACCGTTATCAACCGCTAATATATCAAACTTAACTTGATATACTTTACCGATACTTGTAGTTAAAGCTTGTTGAACTATACCATAGTGATTGCCATCTGCTAGAGAGGTGATAACTAACTGACCTTCATTATTGATAGATATAGAACCTGAATTAGCGCTTGTACTTATAGCCCAGTCAGTCGTTCCGTTTGAAAAATCTCCATTAGTAATTAGTTCACTACCTAAATAAGCACTGTGATTTCTAGCATCTAAAGCTACACCCCCACTAAATAGTTCGGATACTTCAGTAGCGGACAACTCCTTATTAAATACGGAAACCTCATCTAAAAACCCATTCATAGAGGCCGTATTATTATTGAAATTACCAATATACCTGTAATCAAAAGGACCATCAGTCACTGAGCTTCCTACTATGGTTTGGTGTAAAACCCCGTTTATGTATAGCTTTAGATCACCATCGTTTCCAGCAGCTCTAACAAAGCATAAGTGAGCTAACTTAAAATCTGATAGATCTGCTTCTGTAACAGTGAATGTAGCAGTGGAGCCATCTGTGTGGAAGTAGATAGCATCTGCTGCATGCTGTATCCTTATGTAATCACTTGAACCATCGCCTAAGACATAGTTATCGTTGTCTCCAGTTAACTCGTGTTGATACCACATTGAAATACCAAAAGGAGCATTGTCTGCTATGGTTTGAGCGCCGACAGTAACATACTCACCTGCCGCTCCACTAAATGTTAACTTCTTAGAGTAGGATGACATGGCATACTGTGGGATATATGGCTGAGCTGTAGCCCAAGTTGGGTTACCGACTAAAGCATGAGAGCTAGATGGGGTGATTTCCTTCAACGATAAGTCACTAATCTGTATTACAGTATTAGTATCAAGCGCATGAAAACCCAAGTAAGCATTTGTTGGCCCATAAGCAGTGAATACCATATCAACATTAGACCACTCCTCTGTCATTATGTTACTCCCATTAGATGAAATGTCGTCGTTTATATGGTTCATACTCCAGTAACCACCACCACCACCGGTTCTCTTCACTTTGAATTTTACATTATACAAAGCTCCTGTGGTTAAGTTTTCTGCAGTCCCTGCATTAGCATTGAAGTAATGGTAAGCGACATTAGCATTTTCCTTAGATGAAGTTATAGTACCTATGTTATTAGCAACCGTCATAGACCCATTTTTAGTACCATCTTTTAGTTTTATAGAACTACCGGAAGTAGGTCCACCCGTGGTACTAACACTCAATTCGAAAGTTGCAACAGCACCAGCTTCGACAGAGGCTACTACAGCTCCGATGGGTATACCAGTACCTGTGACTGTCATACCAACCTTTATTTGACTGCTAGGACTACAAGTGATAGTAGTGCCGTCATCATATCCCGCGATTAAACCCACGGTATAATCCCAAAGTAACCAACCATCTATTCCGAGCTCAAACTTGTTATTTATAACCTTCTCACCACTTAACACAGGTGCTGCGTTATAAATTCTATCACCAGCTCCTTCGTTCAGTCTGTACAAAGCTTTACAGTCTGTAACTGAAATTTCTGACTTGTGCTTTAAAACTTTCTTTATAGAAAAATTATCTAGTTTGAGTCTGTCTGAGTGACTCCCAGAATTTAAACCAAAGTAATTGAAGTCTGCATCAGCGGTCCAGTATACAACCTTACTATAGGAAGTGGAAAACACCATATTACCTGCTACAATACCGTTCCCTCTAAGGGACGCACTAGTATTACCAACGAAGTCTGAAAAGTGTGCCTCAACCCTGTATACATCACCCTTTTTACCCACTAAATTATAGTTACCCAATATGTTAGAGTTACCAACTGGGTACTCAGGTGTGGCATCCCCAGAATAAAACTCTAACTTCCCGTTAACTATACTACGAGTACCTGTTGTCGGAGCTACGTTGAAGTTCCAACCAGATAAATCGCTAGTTGAGAAGTCTCCATTGATTATATTTTCAGGCCCTAAAACTTCAGCTCTAACTGTATCGTCAAACACGTCTTTATCTGGGTTTTCCCAGTCATACTCTACATCTGTTGGTGTCCAAGTCTTACTGTAAAGCTGGAAATCAGAACACTTACCATTTACGATGTAGTCGTCAGTATTGTACCCGGACATTAACCTCTCAACCATTAGGTTAGTAGATTCTGGTTTCACAGAGCTTATAAACATTCCGTCTATATATAGAGATATGATAATCCCATCAGAGGTGAACACGAACCTCTTGTATCCAGTAAAGCTATCTAGTACATGACCAAACTCCCAGTAAGCATTTGCATCTACACCCGATGTTTGTCTATAGAATATACCTTCTGCACTTTTCTTTAAGCCAATATTAGCAGTAGTTCCACCACCAATTATCCAATCGTAGTTATCTAGATTGTTACCACCTTGAGTGTAATCCCCTAACCAAAAAGCTAGAGACCACACAGTGCTATTCTCATTTAAGTCAGAACCAAAGCTTAAGTAGTCATCACTACCATCAAAATCCAAAGCCTTACCGGAGTATAGCATACCATTGTTAGCACTACTAGAGTAGTCACGAACGGAGTTTGTTATTTCTTTTACTGATACCCTCTTGATTAAAGCTGAGAATGATTCTAGATCAGTCTTTCTTACTATATACACATGCTCTTGAGTATCCAGCCAATTATCTAAAATAACTGTTACAGTTTTATCACTACTAGTGGAAGTTATGGTATGACCTTTACCCCCGGCTTGTATCTTTCCTTGACCTGTTATAGTACCAAAATCCACTTCTATCTTATATTTCCTACCAACAGTTAGTGCAGGTTGGTTTATACCAGTTGAACCAGTTGATGTGCCAGCTGCGTCATGAACGTAATCAACGAAAACCCCATCAGAGCGGAACTCAACCGTTTGTGAAGAGCTAGGGTTTTGTATAAGCCAGCTATCGTTAATGTTTGTTTGCTTTATTGATATGTTATCTAGGAAGACACTGGCACCAGGGTTCATGGCATCAAACTTGATAGAAGCATAATTAACACTCCTAGCCGTAAAGTAAACCTTATACTGAGCCATTTCATTAGTGAAGGGAGCACTGTGTAAATAATCACCAGCCAAACCAGTAAACACCTCGGCTCTGGTTGGATTAGCACCGCTATCCTTCCTAGCGTCAAAAGTGACTTCATATGTTTTACCAATAATTAAATCATCACTTAAATCCTTTGAATCTCTGAAATACAAATAAGCCCCATCGCTGTTACCATTATTGGTAACCTTCAATTGAGAACCTACAGTTTCTATGGTGTTTGCATGATACTCTTTCCAACTACCAACCCCGTTGTCAAACGTACCCTTACCTGGGTCGAATAAATCCGGACCTGAAGCGAAACTACCATCAGTAATCCCCTCCTCTCCTAGAGGTGATTGAGTTGTGTCTGCTTTATACCAAAGTTTCAACCCTGCCTTGACTATACTAAGTAGGCTACCACCTATCTTAGTTAAACTTAATCCTAGACCTAACATTGGTTATGCTATATATGCTAGTACTTTTCCGGTCGGTGCAGTCACAGACGTGAACAACCCAAATATAGTCGCACCAGCTGGAATCATAGCTGCTGTTAAACCATCACCACTAACTGATACTACAGTTACCGTAGCATCTTCTAATACTTGTACAGCATTGAAATGTCCTGTTGCAGCTACCGTTGATACAAGTTTAAATCCTTTCTGCCCGAAAGAAGCTAACTGATAATTACCTGGATTGGTTAAATTCGAATATGCCATTGTGTATATTTTTTAATTATTAAAACTCAATTTCTTGAGGAAATGGGTAATTCACCCATACTAGAATATTACACAGTATGGGTGACACTTAAAGTATTATACCACTATTGATGAGCATAACATTTCTTGTTAGTATTCTCTGTTCTATTCTTACACCTGTTCCCAGATCCAGTCTTAGAAGTACATTGGTACTCTTTCACTCCATCACCATCCGTATCACTGGCCTCTTTAGGTCCGTACGATTTGTGGTAAGAACACTTGACTGTTTTAGCTTTAGTCTCGACTGTTAGGCTACATCTTTCACCGTTTGATTTAGTACCAGAACATCTAACCTCTTTAACCCCAGAGGCTTTCTTCTTTGCTTCAACTGCTTTAGCTTCGTCCTCCTTGATCTTTTTGTTCTCGGCTTTCTTAACCTCCCTACGTTCTACTGCAGCTTCAGCTTTATCTTCCTTGACTTCAGCTCTTGCTTTTTCAACATCAGCATCTTTAGTTCCGAGACTCCATTTATCCCAACCTAAGACTAATGCAACACGTTGCCATAAAGCGTGACCACCATTTAAAGCCTCATCTAAATTGTTTAATTTCTTAACAACTCTATTCAGAGGTATATTGGTAGCACCTTCAATGATAGAACCTACTACATTATACATCGGGTTGTCAATGTTTGCACTCATCTTATCTATCACATCTTCGTTGTATAGGTAAGTCTTAGCAGCACTAACAATCTTTCTGATCTTACTAGATATAGGTGGTGATAAACTAATAAGCTCTAAACCAATAGCACTTAAATCTTGTCTACCGTAACCCTTCTCTTTCTGTTCATAGTACTTCATGATTGTATTCTTAAGAGTCGCTGCCATAGCTCCGTAGATACCTGTACCTCTAAGTATAGTATCTAAAGCTCCGTTAGCTACTCTCAATTCCTTCTTCTGTTTCTCCTCTTCTTCGTCTTCTCCACTGAACATCATAAAGGCTAAACCACTTTGCAGTGAACCAAATATAACGTTCTGTATTAAGCCATAGTAAAGTATTCTAGAAACGTGAGATCTCCAATCTCCCCTACCATTTGCAAGATCAGATATAGCCTTCTTAGTTAACCTTGTATACTGCATCGGTGTGTTCTGCCAAGCTAGTATGATTCTACCTAGTACTCCTGATTGTTGCTGAGAGATCATATCTGGACGAGATGACTGCTGAGTTTCCTCTGCTATCTCCTGGAAGTCATTGAATGCCTTTGATTCAGCATCTTCCTTACTCATCCCTTCTTTAACGTACTTCTTAACTTTGTTTCTGTAGAAAGTAGAACCACCTGCAGCAATAGCAAAACTATCTGCTACCTGTGTTGGTGTGAAACCAATCTGTAGTAAATATCTAAGAGCAGCTTTAGCTTTATCATTAGCGCCGTTAACAGCTTCGGTTAGCTCTGAGATTGAGACATCGATCTCCATACCAGCTCTACGCTGCTTTAACATATCAGAATTAAATAGTGTACCAAAATCAGTCCAGTATTGTTTCTGATTAGCGAATGCACCTGCTGCTTTGAATAGGTTGTTATCCTTCCAATCAATGAAGTTAACCACTGATAATGTTTGTAGCACTGCTGACCTAGTGTTAAAGAACATTACAGCACCAACAGAACCGTTGATCCAATCAGTGAACTTAGATACTAACTTATCTTGTCCTGTAGCTCTGTTAGAGCCAGTGCGCATTCTAAATAAGATATTCTCTAAAGCCTCTCTAAATACTGTACCATATACAGCTTCAATCTTGTTGAGGTTTTTCTCAGAGAATACTAGTCCTACATTCTCATTCCATTCAGCTAAGAACTCAGCTCTGTTAACTTTAGTTACTACGTTGTGTAGATCAGCAGCAATAGTCTCGACAACCCAATACTCTCCTGGTTTGATGTAACCATCTTTCCTTCTAGAGATCTTACCTAACACATCAGCAAAAGCTCTAGCTTCTGGATCGTTAGCCATGTGATTAAGTAGTGCAGCCTTGTCTGTGTTAGACAAACCAGGTACTTCAAAACCACTAGCATCCCATAGGTAAACTCTAATCGCGGCGTCTAAAGTAAAGTCAGTGTCTCCAACCTTTTTGTTCAGACCTTTAACTACACTAGGGAATTGTTTACGTAAAGCTTTATACTCATTGGACATTAACTGCTTAGTAGCATTCAATGCTTTAATACCTCTAGAGAAAGGATCTAATAAATGCTTTTTGAACCAAGCCATATCAGCATCACCATCCTTACCTTTACCAAGGAATGAATATATTAAACCTTTGAAATCCTCGGCTGATGGCGGAACAAAGAACTTGTTCCTACCCTTGTTAGAGCCTCTAAGCCTTGCTGCAGCTCCAGAGAACTCTTTGTACTCTTTAACTCCTGTTACTCTCTCAAGTATCTCGTTGAAATGTCCTTCAGCATCTTTACTAAATAACACTTTAGCTTGTACAACTTTACCTTTAACATCATACTGAGATAGCATCTTGCTTACAGCATTAACATTAGCTAAGTGATCGTCAGCAAAGTATATATCATTGTAACCCTCTCCAATCTTCTCAGCAATCCACAATGCCTTAGAATCAGCAGAGGAGCTCTCTAATCCAGTTATATTCTCAATTGGTATATCTAGACCTTGTTCCTTTAAGAACTGCTGTATGTGTGGTGCAGCAGCCATAGGTCTAGCTGTTAATACAAACTGATCTTTAGTTCCATACTTCTTAGCTCTTGATAGAGCTTCCTGGAATAATGGTCCTTGTGATCCGTCTTTAACTAGACTGAATTCAGAGAAGTCAAACGTAGCACCTTGTGCTAGTAGGTCAGCTCCAACGTGAGCGAATTGTCCTGCATCTAGCCTAGCGTTAATATAACCACTAGTAAACTTATTAACCTTATCAGCAAATGCACTAGGCATAGCTTCACCTTGAGCTAGCTTGTCTGTATTAACTTCAGCAAAGTTGTTACCGAATAACTCTTTGAAACCTTCCTTATTGCCTTGAACCGCCTTGTGGTTCTGTGCTACTATGATACTACCTAATGATCTCTCTTTTCTATTAGCATTTCTATCTTGTGCTACATCTAAAGATGTCTCAACGAATACCATCTGAACATCATACCCAGCATCTTTAAACTCCTGAACCTTCTTCTTCATTACATTCAAAGAACCGCCAGTGCCATCAATAACAACACCATCGCCATTACCCTTGAACTTACCTTGCTTACGTTTAGCAATACGTCTAGCTTCACCAGCTAACTTATTAACTTCGCTTAATTGCTCAGGTGTTAAATCCCTCATATCAGTTGGTAACCCAGCATTCTTCTTCAACCATTCTAATGATATATCCTGGTTCACTGTCTTAAACCCTTGACCTTCAAGCCCTAACTGCTTTAACACTCCAGACTTACCTGAACCTGCTCCACCAGCCATGAAGATTACTTTTCTACCTGGTTGGGGTTTACCACTCGGGTTAGGTAGCTTATACCTAACACCTGACTTAGTTCGAGCTAAAGTATCATCGAAGTCCCAGATGCTAGCACCTTTAACTTCTTTAGAGTAATTTACTACTACTTTACCTAGTATCTGTTGAGCTTCGTGAGACTTATCCTGCGCCACTAACATATTGCTAGCCTTAACAAAATCCTCTCCAATTACTAAACCTTTCTTAGCGGGGTCGATGCTTTTAATAGCTACTTGACCTTTACCACCTAGGGTTTGTTTGTTATAATATCTTCTCCACGCTTCAAACTTTGGACTACCGATATGGTCTTCCACTTGTAATGACATTGGTAAGAAGTCTCTAAGTCCGTTCTGGATTAAACCCTTATCCATTACCTTAGGTATGATAGCTACTTCGTAGTTATTCCAGAATCCCTCAGGTAATACACCGTCGTTAACTAAATGCTTGAACATCTCCAACATCATCTTGTTAGTTGGTATCATGTGTTCATACTCAGTTTCTTGACCTAACTTATCTAACGGGATGCTTTCTACACCAACTCCGATCCACGCTACGTTTGCAGCTCTCTTCATAGGTGAAGACATACCAGAGCCAAGCATTTTACCCAGCATTAGTAAATCCCCGTGATCAACAGTACCATCTTTAATTCTAGATAAATAGAATTCAGATAAACCTTGAACAGCTTCCCTAGCTTCAACAGCTTGAGCTAATCGACCCTTATAATCTAAGTCCATCATTGCTGCTTTAGATTTCTCAGCAAAAGTGTTCTTGTCAAAACCTCTACTCTTAGCAATTTCATTCCAGGTCTTACCTTTAATGTCTGCAAAACCTTCGATGTTAGATAACTCATCAATCAAATCGTTAGCATGACCGAACACTTGACCTCTAAAGTCTTGCGTTACAGGTTTACCGGCCTTGTCCAGCTTTAAGCTACCATCTTCGTTTCTCTTCCACTTATTACCATCGAACTTCCCTGGTTTAGTATCATTCCAATTTGGATCCTCAATGATGTTTCCATCAGCATCTTTTATGAGAGAACCATCTCCAATCTTACCTGCACCAGTATACATCCCCTTGTACTGAGTGTATATTAATCTAAGTATCTTCTTATCACTCCAGCCCAGCTCATTCTTTGCATGCCTAACAAAAGATATAAATGTCTCTCTGTTTCTAACAATCCTATCTTTAGTATACAAGTTAGTAGTGTTAGTGAAACCATTAGGTAGTAACCTACCAAACAATTGAATCAAAGATCTATCAGCCACATCTTCCTCAACTGCTTGAAGTAGGAACGCTCTCATGTAAGCTTCTTGACCTACATCCCCAATTTTAGTGTGAGAGGTTTTAGTCTTAACATCAGAATACCTATCAGTGTACTTCTTAATGTTCTTAGCTATGGCATTGATTTCTTGAGTAGTTATTCTAGTACCTTTGTATACTTCTTTAAGCCTTGCTCTAGTAGCTTTTAAATCCGTTGGATCAAACCCGTTAGGTATACCTTCTAGTACTTGATCGAATCTATTTAAGAATATATCTTTATTAGATACACTAACACCTATCGCTAGCTTAGGGTCTACGTGGTTAGTAACGTCGCCATCTCTACTGAACATAACCGGGGATTTACCATCAGCTAATGCGTGCACCAAGCCTTTACCTTCACCTTGCTCGATTAATTGCTCTCTAATAGATTGGTTGGATATAGTTCTATCCAATTGCTTAGCTAGAGCTAACACTCTAGATGAAGTGTTTCTATCATCTCTAGATCTCTTACCATCTACAATACCAAATCTTTCTATGAAGTCAGATCTCTTAATGTTAGGTTTCTTAACCTGTACATTCAAGCCAGCTCCAGTCTTAGCTCTAATAGATTTCTTATTATACAAACCTTCTAGTAGAACTTTCTGAACACCAGTAGCCTTACCTTCAGAGTTTGATCCCTCGGGTAGAGCTGCTATAAGTAACTCGGGGTGTTTAGCTATGAACATTTGAGCTGATGCTAATTCACCTTTAGTTAAGTTAGCATTGTTAAGTATCTTAGCTGGGCTGATACCCATTAATTCACCTACAACGTCTGTAGCTATGCTAGGTGTTTCTTTATAAGATTTACCAGCTAGATTGTTTGCCGTAACAAAGTCCTTAGCTGCTGCATCCATTTTATCTCTAACATCAAAACGATCAGATAATAATATACCTTTTCTCTTAGGTTTACTATCATCTCTAGAATCTACATCATTGTCTACAACATTCTCAGCTTCCATCGCAACCTTCTCATCAGTCATAGACTTAGTAGAAGTCTCTTCAATACCTCTCTTAGCAAAGATCTCTTTAGATCTCTCAGGTAGGAATTGGTTGATGTATGCAGCTACGTTCTTATGAGCGTGCTTGTTGGGGTCGAAGTCCATTACCAAACCAAGTACTGTCCTAGCTTTAGCTGTCTCTGTCCCAGGATCGTATAATATCCCAGCAATAATATCCTCCTTATTAGACAATAAGTCCTGTCTAATATCCTCTGTGATAGCGTTAGCTAAGGTTCTACTGAAAATCTTCTCAGCCATTCCTCTATACTCCATTGCTATCTGACCAGATATATCAGCCTTCATTCTATCGATCATTTTTAGATCAGCCTCTGTAGGATTTGCCTTCTCTTGCAATGTTAGTATTGGCTCGTATAACTTCTTGATCTTTATGGAGTTAGCGGTGTCAGTGTTCTCATTAGAGAATGTAGTAGCAGCCTTACTGTCCTTACTGTTAGATTTTTTAGCTTCCTTTATTATCTTGTTACTCTTAACTTTCTTTAAGTCAGCAAGGGTTAGACTACCATTCTTGACTCTCCCAGCTAAGTTCACTAGGAACTTTATAGCGTCAGTCTCCCCGGCAAGATCCATATCTACGTCTATAGATTTCTTAGTTCCTACACCAATCAAATGACCTAACATTCCAGCGAACGTGGAGTTCCTTTTCTTATTTAGGTTTATATTACCAGCTGCAACCTCCTCAAAGAATACTGCTACAACTTCCTCTTCTTTTAAGTTACCATCAGACCTACGTTCAGCGTTTGCTAGTATCCTTTTAAACACATCTGAGTTATTCTCTTTTGTCCAGGATAGTATCTGATCCGATAAACCTTTGTATGCCTTAGAGTCATACCCTATTGCATCAGTGAATAAAACGTGTTGTAGTTCATGTGTACGAGTCTCCAACCTATCAGCTTTAGCCATGTTATCTACATTGACAACGGCTGTTTTTTGACCCTTGGAATTCACATGCATAAATCCATGAGCACCGTTCTCGACAGCTTCAACAGCTTCTTTTAGTTCGGTGTTTATCTTATCTATGGCTCTCTTGTTAGCACCATCAGCTTCTTTAGTATCTAAAGCTTTGATCTTAGCTTCAGCATCTTTCGTTAGGTAGTCAACAGTTTCCCCCACTGTCTCGTGAGAAGTTAAGGAGTTATTTAGTTTGTTATTAGATTTCTTCTTGTTTATATCTTTGTTTATAGCTTCTTTATTGTATATAACCCTAGCTACTTCACTTACGTTACTACTACTAGTATCGCCGCCTTGGGATTTAACCTGAGCTACAGCTAACTTGTTTATCCTATCAATTTCACTCTTGTTTTTCTTGTTACCTTGAAATAGAGTCCAATTATTATTGAAGGTATCGCTAGCCTTGAAGCTGTCTATAGATTGTTGCGTAGCGTCAAACTCGGCTTTTATATTAGCTAACTTAGTCTCTTTGATATTCTCAGGCATCGCCTCAATACCTATTATTCTAGCAGCTTCTAATCTTAAACTTTCCAACCTACTTTGAGCTTCGAAAAAAGACTTAGCAGCTTTAGGTGTCAGTGTTTTAACCTTAGCTTCTATCTCAGCGTAATCAACTTCATTAGCTTTTTGTAGCTCCTGTATCTTAGCTTGATTATCTTTAATATCTTGAGCATCACCCAGACCAGATTTACCTCTCTTATCTAAGCCTCTCTGTATCCTGTTGTTGAACTTATCAAGCTCTTGCATCTCACTGATCCTACCTCTAACAACCTGCTTGGTTTCAAAGTCAGAAAAGCTAGATACGTATAACCCCTTCATGAACGGTGTTGTACTAAGTGTAGTACCGAACATTAAACCAGAAAACACAGCGTGATCTAACCCTTGGGTCAGTGGTGCTCCGCTTATTAGGTTTTGACTTAACGATGTTAAGCCTTCTGATACACCTTCACTTAGAGGTTCGAACACTAATGACCTAGCGGCATTGTTCTTGAAATAAGATTTTATTCCATCACCAAACAATTGATTAGCTCCTGGATTATTTAAAAATGCCTTCTTAGCATTACGCATTAATGGTAAGGTAGTTAAGCTCTCGAACAACACTTCTGTTGCTGCGAACCCAGCACTACTAAACCACTTCTCCATTTGAGAGGTCTTCTTAGGGTTAGGTCCTTGTTCTTCGTTGTACATATCACCGTACCTATTACCAAAGGATTGAGCTCCAATAACCCCCATCCCTCCTGGTGTTGCCAACGCGACAAACACAGGTATTTGATTAGATAACTCTTGACCAGCAAAGGTACCAAAGTTACTTATAGAACTGAAGGCATCGTGGAACTCTACGTCTTTAGCATAAGAGTCTCGCACTGACTGTGCATGACCTCTAAAGCTAGCGAAAGCTTCATTAGCCATATCGTCTTGTCCACCAGAAAACCTACTTAAACCATATAGAGTTGCAGCCCCCATCTCAGCTAAGCCAACACCAGTTTCTACAATCCTTTCTTCCCAACTGTTGTAACTCCTGCTTAGTAAATCTAACTGTGCGTTAGTTGATTCTATGTTGTGTGAGTTAGCTACTACATCTCCTTGTATAGTTTTAACCTTCTCTATCCTATCATTAAAAGCTTCTGCAGCTTTAATATGTTCATTGACTATTCTAGCGGGTACAATCTTTCCATTGTTTAACTTAACAACTTCCTCCCCTTCTATAATATCAAACTCATAGTCTTCGTCCTCAAACTTAGCGACAGTTGATGTTAAGCTCTCAGCTTCACCATTCTCTCTTAGTTCATACATACCCACCTCTAACATGTCCAGCTTGGCATTGTATTCAACCTCAAACTCCTTAGCTGCTAAAGCTAACTTCTGTCTAGGTATAGGGTTAGATGATAAGTTAAGTGCTCTAAGCGGACTGATAGCGTCATAACCGGTCTGTACACCTTCCATAGTCTCGAGTAAGTTCTCTGTATTAGATTTTATTATAGAATCCAGATCATTATTGACTAATATCTTTCTAGCTCTAGCTTCTACTTCCTCTAAACTAGGCTCTTCGTTACCACTTCTTATTAAAGCAGCTTTAGCTTGTTCTAACTCTTCTTCGTATGGTTTAATCGTCTTAGTGGTCGATGGCATTTTAGGTGCATACTTACCATCCATTCCGCTGCCATGATAGGCAGTAACCTCTTCCTCGTATTCCTTAAACAAATCCTCACTACTATACTCTTCCTGCGCTGCAATCTCTTGCTCAGGAGTGTACTTCATGTTCTCATTGTACTTCTTGTATTCTTCAATCCTTGCTTTACTAGCCTTGATATGAGCTGCATCAGTCTCACTCGTAGAGTTAGTGTCTATGAAACTAGTTAAGTCATTATAAGCTTGCTCATAGTGACTCTCAACTATCTCAGGCTTCATCTGACTACCACCCACGTTAAACTCAATCTCTTTCTTAGCTCCATTAGGTCCAGTTATAGTAACAACATTGAAGCCTAAGCTCATACTGTTACTCTCTTCAAACTTAAATCCAGGATACTTCTCCTTTAACTGGACTACAGCAACCTCTTCCTTAGAATCAAAGAAAGGCTTATTACTAACACCTTGTCTAGTGTTGTAGTTAAGCCAATCATGCTTTCCTGAAGCCAAGGAAGTAGGTTCCGAATCTGAATCCGTACTCCCTGGAGTAGTGTCTGTTGTTTTCGACTCCGCATCCACACTCTTTGCATCGCCATCCATCTTTACCTCCTTAGCGGGGGTTTTAACTTCTTCTTTAGCAGGGGCTAATGTTGCCTCTGGGTTAGCTTCCTTGAAAGCTTCTTCATTCTCAATTGAGGTCCATAAAGACTCTCCGTCTAATAAGTATTCTACCATTACTGTTTCGTTAGTTACCCGTTATTATTACTATATGGTTATTACGCTTCTGGTGTCCACACTTGTTTACCATCAACTTTATTCACTACACCTCCAGGTGTTATTTTATTCTCAGCTACTACAGGTTGCCCGAAGGGTTTACCATGTTTAGCTTTATATGCTTTATTCCATTGGTTCTCTACGTGTGCGGTATAGTAATCTTTTACCATACCTTCTCTTAGCTTTAATGTATCGTCAGAGTTAGCGAAATAATCTAGTATACCATCCATGTCAGCTTTACTTAAGTTATCACCCCCGTTTAGTTTACCATCGTTGTTGTTGTCGTACTTCTTAGCCGTGTATTCGTCCATGCCTAGCTGAGTGTAAGTTAGCGGATTAGCCAAAGTCCCTTCCTGTAGATCTTCCATGAATGATGTATTACCAAACTGGTTGTCGTACATTAGTGATCTTATATTCCCGTTACGTACAACTTCGTTTATGTCTCTACCTACACTATCTCTATCGAAGGGGGTGTTTTCATCAGCCGTATCCACAGTAGACTTAGCCGCATCACGGTAATCCTTAATCTTGTTCAAACTAGTATGATCCACTCTCAGCCCATCTAAATATGTCTGAGCTTGGGTAGAGGACATGAAGTTACCATCCTTACCTATGATACCATATTCAACTGTTACCTTTCCCTCCTCATCTGTAGTTCTGTTCTCCACAAGATCGGAGTTAGCTGGATCCATCAGTTTACCAATGAACTCTTCGTCAGCGGTACTAATGCTAGCTGATAAACCTTCACCCGACTTACCACCAGCTATATTTCTAGTATTCCAGTCTGCTGCAAACTCACTCTTGAGATTAACAAATTCACCAGCAGTTTTAGCTGTAGCATCTAAGTCACTCATCAGAGCTTTCCTTTGAGCAGGTGTAGCATTAACGTATTCCGAACGCCAAGACTCTGCTTGGTCCCTGATTAACTTTTGATCACCAGGGTGGTTCAACCCAGGTTCATTCTCTACCTTGGCAGCATTCTCATCGATAACATCTAGAGAAGCTTTCTTACTTTCCTCCTTAGCTTTCTCTTTCTCGCTAACAGTAGGTTCTTCAGCTTCAGCTTCTGCAGCATCAGAATCTTTCTTACTTTTTAACTTTCCAATACCATCGTTCAGGGAATCACCGAAACGTCTAAACGCTGCGTCAACACCTGACTTGGCATACTTGTTTGCGTTATACGCTCCTTGAACTAACGTTGCATCTGCACCCATTTTATATTCTTTTAAATTCTACGTCCAACATACTATAATCAACGGCATCGTAGCCACCCATTTTAACTACAGCTTCTTTTGGTACTTCATCTGACATAACTCCCTGGTAAGTTCCCTCACCATAGATTGTATCTTTATACTCGAAGCTATAAATGGTTAAACCACTATCTGATCTACCTATACTAACTATATTCTTCTTCATACGTCTATCTGAAGCTGCTGCCCCAGCCGCATCACCTACTTGGGATATACCATCCCACTTAGCCGCCTCATATCCAGCCGCTTGCTCAGTGAAGCCTTGTACCTCACCTTGAGACATACCTAACAATGTTGATTGCTTGTTCCTCTCCATTTCTCTAGACTTCATCTCACCCTCTCTCTCCTTACCTTGAATCTTGCTAGCCTCTGCTACTTTTAACTTCTGGTTAGCCGCTTCTTGATCTCCGATCATTGCTGCTGATTTCTGAGAAGCTAATTGACCTGAGTTAGCCATCTGCTGAGCTAATGCTGCAACACCTGAACCACCTGCTTGTTGTTTCAACCCACCCAGTATATTAGCTTGTGATTGTTGGTTTTGCTGGTTTTGAAGCTCCATGCCTTTCTGGTTGATCGTTAGGTCCTCAGCGGTATTCTCCATATTTAAGAATGGGTTACTAGTATCTAACCCTTCGAAGGCATCCTTCCTTTTGTCCATTTCCGCTCTAGCTTTCTCAGCCTTACGGTTAGCTTCCTTTTCTTTCTTATTAGATGATACAGCTTTAGCTATACCTATACCGGCACTAACAACTAAGGCTCCTGCTACTAAAAAACTCATATCTTGTCTGTTTTATTTATATACTCTTCGTATTCCTCGAATGTAGCTGAGACTATCTCCTTTTCTAACATCCCGATGTCTTCGCAATTAGTTGGGTTCTTATGTACGTTAACGAAGACTGAGTCCTCATTAGCATATATAACTCTTTTAGTACCTGGTGTAGACACTACATAGCACGGTCCAACATAAGTCTCACTGACTTCTTCAGTTGCTACAGTTATCTCTCCAGCTAGTAAGAACCACACATGTAAGTGGTTGTGTATTGCTCCCACTACTACGGTATCTTTACCCATGAACATTTGCCTCACGTATATACCATCAGCAAAAGAATGCTTCAGTGGGAATAAGTGGGTGTCTTGCTCTGTCACTATATCAAAACCATTAGCGTTAGCCAATAGAGTCTCTTGTAATGTCTGTATTTTCTCTCTGGTATTTAATACTGGTAGGTTCATTTGGTTGTATTTAATTTACTCATATATAATCACAGTCTTAAACCTTTATTTACTACTCTCGAATACATCACAAGCAGTAGCAAACATCTCACTCTTAACAGTGGAATCGTTCTTAAACTTAGCTAAGCCATAATATCCTAATAGAGAGCTAGCATTCACTTTATTATCTTTACTGAATAGTATAAAGTCGTTGGCTGTTGGTGGTACAGTAGTTAAAGCCATATCACAAACTATAACCAAACCTGTTATAGAACTTATAGGTCCTATCTCTGTTATGCTTGATTGATTAGAAGTATTAAACCCACTACCGTCTACAATCGGAGTACAGTAATAAGCAATGTCACCTACTTGAACTGAGATGTTTATCTCGTTAGAGAATGTTAATGTTATATCTGCCATGTTTTATTTTCTAAGGTTGCGGTGCTGTGTATGTGAATAAAGTATCTAATGGTATAGTCCTAGTCGAACTAGTTAAACCAAATTTATCAGCCGTTATAGTACCACGTATATAAGCGTGAGTGCCATCTGATGATATAGTAGCTGTTAGGTTTGTTAAACCTACAACCGTGTCACTACCTCCAGTTGTGGCAAAGTCGCCAGAACCTGGAGTTGGTTTAGCTACAGCAAATGCACCAGAGCCAACGAATTTTAGTTCAAAATCCAAGCCCAACATACTATCAGCCTTCCATCGTAATTCCTCTGCATAAATACCAGGTTTACCAGTTGATACAATACTGTCCTTTATAGCTGAAACCGTAGTCCACCCACTAGGCTTGCTAGCTCTTATATCTATCACTGGGTCTGGCCTTTGAGTATAGACTTTAGATGCTAACACAGAATTAACAGTCGTATTCGCATCACCTGCTACTATAGTCATAGTGAACTCTTTTACAGTGACAGTTGATGGTATCGTGAAGTTGTAAGTTATTGTACCCCCTGCTGGTATTACTTGAACAACGTCCTGCAATACATTTTCGTCGTCTAAAACTTGGTCCGGAACTCCAGTTACAACTCCGGTTCCACCACTAGTAGTTGTCTCTGCAAAACCAATGGTAAAAGTACTGCCTACACTACCATTTATGTTAACCTCTATTGAATCATCCGGAGGATATACCCCACCACCTGGTATAGTATCACCTGAATTTGTTGAATCACCAAACTCAACGGAGTCAATAGTTAAACCTGGATCTGGACCTAACTCCTTTGGCGTTACATCTAAATGTGTAGACCTACCATTAACAACCTCTCCAGCTTGCAGTGGAGTACTGTGACTCACAATATCCTTAAAGAATAAATCGAAAACTATACTAGTAGTAAAACCATTAACAACAGTCTCACTAACAAAGATCCAATCAAACTTATCAAAACTATCAGTCCAAGCGCTAGACAATGGATATATGAAAGGAGTATTTGTCAATGCCCAACCACCTAATGCAGTTGTGTAAGTAGTACTGTCAGCTGTCATTGTAACTGTAGCTACCTTTGTAGACACATTATTAAGTATAGTACCATACATGTACGACACGTGAGGTGTTGCTGTGGCATAATTAGCGATACTTATACCATCAGCTGCTACCAAACCTATAGTAGCGTTTGGTGCACCGTCAAATGGGTGAACCAAGGCTATTTGAATATCTATAGTATCTAGTAACGGTATAGCTTTACCCGATATATCTAGCTCAAACAAGGTGTTAGCTGATGGCATTACAAAAGTGTCAGTGAAATCCACTGTTACTAGTATAGTATTAGCAACATCACCAGGAGTACCAACATCGGTTAGTACTATACTTAACACCCCATTGGGTAACGCACCAACAGTGAAACCACCAGCGGTTTTGTCAACTGAAAACCCAACATTGGGTGTTATAGTTAAAGTGTGGTTGGTGATCCCTGCGGTCCCACCCGCATGCGTAGATACGGATGAGGTTATTGTGCAATCAGTTAATGCCATTATTCTCCGTTTTGAATTGTTATTGTGAACTCTGTTTGTTCTGGTGGCACCACTGAGGTTACCGTACCTATACCTTGTACAGAGAACTCGCTGGTATCTAGGTTTTTCAATGTAGTCGTCTCACCAAATATATGGTTAAACCACTTTCCTTCTTTATTTATAAACTCAGGTACAAGCCCTTCTTGTAGGTCCGTAGTGAAAGAGGTTACGTGCCAACCCTTCTTTTCTACTAGGTTATAATATTCTCCATCACCAGTATTTACTGATACTTTAGCTTGTGTACCTTCGTAGTTCATAGAGCCAAAGCTCTTAACACTACCAGGGTTGTCATTAAATAGCACATCGATAGTGGAATCGTAATGGACTCCATATATTAAATTGGCTGGTGTAGTCTTGTCGTAGTGAGACCACAATCCACCGTCTTTGGCTGTTAAGTATTCCCCATTTATGGACAAACCTGTTTGAGGTGTGAATGACTTGAAGCTGGTCCAACCTTTAGTTTTCTCGCTAAAGGAAACCGTGGTATCTGGAGTTTTAGGTTCCAGCACACTATGTCTATCGTAGACTGCTGGTACATACCTCAAGGTGGCATTATACTCCCCTTTTATTTCATCATAAGTACCAACGATTTCGTGGGTCTCTTTTAAGTTGTCCCTAAACCAAGTAGTCATACCTGCGGCTGAAACAGGTGTTAACCCATCTTGAGATAACCTAATTATAACTCCTCTTTGTTTATCTGAAAAATACATCCTGAAGTTATCTAACGCTAGTGATTCTGGGTTTTTAGATATTCCATAATCGCCGGCAAAACCAGACGCATCTCCTAATACGTTTGAAGAAGCCGTCACATTAGAACTTCCATCAGCGTTAAATAATGCATCCTTGTTAGCTAGTATCTTCAACACTTTGTCTTCACAGAAAGCTACTACATTTGTGTCTCTACTTTTTAATGCTTGTATAGATCCATAAGTAGGATTAAGGTCCTTAGTGATGCTCTCTGCCATGTTAAACTCATTGAGGTTGTTAGTCCCGCTAGTTGAGTTGTATATACCAGAATATATTAAACCACTTGATCTCCTCTCTTGCCCATAGTCATCTAGAGTTGTGGATACTTTTACTCCATTGTCTATTGTTGGTGCGTTATAGTCATCTCTTATTCTATCAGACTCTAAGCCATTACCAAATGAGTAGCAATTGTACCAAGGTAATTGAGTTTTATACTTATACAGTTCGTTATCCAATCTAAGATAGGGCGTTTGTGATGCAGATATTTCGTAATCATTATCCTCTGTGTCATAGGTAGTCATGTAATCCACAACGGTAGACTCGGTTATAGCACCATCCGCATGTATAAACCTAATGGTATCACCTACCAACACATTGAAGGTATAAGTACCTGTGCTGGTAGATTCTCTAAGCGATACTACATCTCTCACCATGGTCTTAACTACTAAGTACGTAGCAACTATATTGCTAACCACTAAGCCATCTCTAACTATCTCTATAACAGATCCGACTGGGGCAAATGATTCGTTATTAGCTTCAGTTAACCTCATAGGTAAAGAGTTGGTGGCTTCGTAGTACAAGTCCAACCCTACATCTTCTTTAGGTTCAGTTTCCCATATGGCATTACCCTGGTCAACTATTATGCTTTCAGATGAATTAAACATCGGCTCCACTATGTGTATACTGGCAGTGGTAGTTCCATCATGTGCTAAAGCACCTCGAGGATCGAAGTCATTAATATCTAGCCCAATGCCACTATCTTCTATCCAAGCAAACTTAACAGTGAAGGTTCTTTTATGTGAAGACCCCCAGTCTTGCGGGGTTATACAAGCCCCGAGTCCGGTCAACCTAGTGTAGGTATAACTTTTAATCTCACCACCACTACCTGATTTAACTTCATACACCCTATTGTTGGGGTCTGTAGCAAACCTAAATAAAGTACCGGGAGTACTCATCTTGGTTCTGAAAAGTAAGGTGTTACCACTACCAAAATTCTCTCTTCTAATAGAGAAACTCATACCGCTATAATTAGTAATCCCCGTATTCTGATGCAACCCAGGTTTCCACGTATTTGCAGAGTTATTGGTTCTGTCACGGGTTCTATCCAAGTACCAAGGGCTACTAAAGCCATTACTACCATGCCCTGCCCAGAAGTCCTTAGATTCCGTGTCGTGCCCACATTTAGCGAAATTATTGAATACATTACCGGAGTTAAATCCATAACCTGAGGTCCACGAGTTCCCAGAGAAAGGTCCGTTCACTGCTGGGTTGGTACCTGCTGTTTGAATGTAAGCGTGCTTGAAAGTGTCTTTAGTTATGTATGTAATACTATCACCACTCTCTCCCAATACGTTAGAAGTCAACACCCCGTCTTTGTATATCTTAACGAAGTACTTACCATCAAACTCTGGTCTATTCTCTACTACAGCATCCTTTATTTCTAACCTATACTCTACCCCAGAAGTTCCCAACGTGCTTGTCATATCTGCTGATTCACCTATCGGATCTACTAACGTTACTTCGTGAGCACTATCGTTAAGTCTAGATATTCTAGCCCATGCGGAATACATTACTTGACCACTAGCAACCCCTTTTATTCTAGCCCAACCTATGCCTTTGAATTTTATATCACTGAATGCAGCATCCCATGCCGTACCCGGGAACTCTATGACATTAGTAGTGCTTATGCTAGATATTTCACTTATGTTTAAGCTACCAAGTATCTTGGCTGTGGTCTTAATGTAGTCAGGCGCTTCATTTTCTATAGCTAATATTTTATACCTAGCTTCATCTAGTACAGGGTCTTGACTACCATGTCTGTTCTTTAGTATTATGTATGTGTCCTCATCTAGCTTGTTCCTATCCGCAGATTGAAACGACAACCATATGTTACCATCTTCAGAATCGTACCACCTATCCATTGCAAGGTTGTAGTACTCGTTAGTAGTTTCTTTTATATAGTACTTGTAGTAATCCATCCAACCCTCTATAGGTGAATTCCAATCTTGCTGAGCACTTAACTTATTTGTTTCGTGTGCATATTTCTTTTCTACATTGACGTCACTAGTCGTTATGTGTCCGTCTTTAGTCACTGCTCCGGCAGATATAACAGGTGTTTCCCTACCTTGCTTATCCCCGAATACTATACCTAATTTATACTTCCTAATAGACTTCACCGAAGCTTCAGGTAGTAGGTTATCTCCATGAGCTTTTGTTACACGTCTTTGTATTACAGCAACGGGGTTGGGTACGTTATAGTTCTGTAAGTAGTTTCCGTATAAGACTCTATTACCAGTAACCTCTTGAGCTACAGCTTTTCTAGGTACGTTATCCCAAGCTCTAAGGAGCTGAGACGAGGGTAGAGCTTTATGTATCATATCAGAGGTTATCTCCAATATACCACTAGAGCCAGTTGCAGCACTCTCGTCCCACTCAGGATCTTTACCACGTTCGATAGTCTTAACTACGTATACGTTAGGCGATGAAGTATCTTTGTATAGAATGTCTACACTGATCACGTCATCGGGTCTCAGTGAATCCTCAACCACAAAATCAGTGATCTTTAAATCCCTCAAGTTATTCACCATACCTAGGTTGTAACCCTTCTTTGGTACGTAATCAAATTCTCCAGGTAGAAACGCTAACTCAGACCAAGGAGCAAAAGATGAGAATTCCCCATCTTGGTACTTATATCTATAACCAAACCTACCTAGTTTTAATTCAAATATAGGTTTAGGTTGTTCTAGCTCTATAGTCCAAACCTCCTGAGTGTTAACCAGGGTAGTGGGTATGCTTTCTATTTTAAGTTGATACAAACCAAGTGCAGTATCTGCCACCTCTACTACACACCTAATTACTGATAGTTCACCTAAAGTATCCGCGTTCTCCAATATTAGTACATCACCAACCTGAAAAACACCGCCAGATATAGATACATTAGATACTAGAGTAGAAGCCAATAATGGCCCGTTACCGTCAGCAAAAACTTGAGTGCAGCTACCGGTTATATCACCGCTCCTTTTTGAGCTTGACATCAATAATTTAGGAGCGACTCTTGGTGCTCTTCTTATTACTGTTATATGTTCCTCCTTGAGATCGCCGTGGTTACCAATATCTATAGTGTTGATGTTTACTAAGGTATCTAAAGCTGACTCTGGGCTGGTGATCATTAAATTAGAATGCAAGCTAAAACTAGGAGTACCAGCTATGCATCTATCTATATTTATTTTCTTTGGCTCAGAGAAGTTATCAGTCCAGAATAGAAAGTTATCTATTATGTTTATACCAGTAATCGACTTCTTCTCAGTGACTGTGTTTCTACTGAAGTTCAGTGTTTTAGGCGCTATGAACTTCCAATACAAAGCGGTGGTTAAAGCAGTGGCTACTACTCTATCAAAATATATAATGTTACCAACTACCTTCCGTATAATAGGATCACCAGCTAGGAAAGTATCGGTGGATACACTCATCAAAGACGTGCCACCAGTGTTGTAAGCCTGTACAGCCATTCCAGGTCTAAGAGTGTTAGTAACACCTGCAGTTAAAGTTAGCGAAGTAAACCCAGCTACATTACCCGCTGGGCTACCCAGATTAGAATGAGTGTTATGCACTTCAAATATATCTACAACAACAGGTTTAGTTGACTTAGTAACAGTATCGTATTGTATGATTAAGTCTTTGAAGATCTTTAACTCTGTTATATCAGCGTTAGTAAAGAGTTCTTCCTTAGTCCATACTGGTGGTGACGCTAAAAAGAAATAAGCTTTATCAGCTTTCTCGTCAGCGACAGAACCAACCATAGTGGTACTATAAGGAGCCCAAGAGTTTGTTAACTCCAATTCAGTCGAAGCTAACCTTTCTATAGTTCCATAGGAAGTCTGAGCAGTACCAGCGTCCCCACCGTCCGATGTTCTAACTTCTATATTTAAAGCGTCCCTATACTCTCCTTGAGGAACTAGTCTCTCATCGAGATCCTTGTTCATCTTCCCAGCTTGAAACGTGTGTTTTATCTCTGACATAAACTATTACTTAATTGGTTTACTAAGACCTTTTAGCACTTGAGTGAACTCTTCCATTTTAATATTGGATAGTCTAATCTTAGCTTTCCTAGTTTCTGCGAACTTCTCTTTCTTGTATCTAGCTATTACATTCTCTGAGACACCTGACCTACCTGATAATACACCGTACATGATATGTTTGTATACAGCTTCCTCTGCAAACTTGTGGACAACCATCTCCTCATCAGTACCTAAACCATCACTGATGTATTTGAGCGTAACAGTTTCACCGACTAGAGATGCTCCGAAGTGTATAAACCCAGTGGCAATATCTATGTAGAAAGTTCCATTATCCTGAGCGTGCTGAGGGTCTAAGCCGTACCTTCCACCCTCACTATCTGAAGCTTGGGTTCCGTTAGTCGACCCCAAGGTGTTGTAATTGCTACGTGTACTTGAAGTGTATGGGCTAACAGCTGTTTCAGCACCACCATAATCCAAACTCCCGTATATGTTTTCATAAGTCCATTGGTAAGTTCCAGAGGGGTTTTGAGCTATAGGGAAGGGGTTTGATGTTTTACCCGTAGGGTATAGAGGGTTTTCAACACCGCTACTATCAACTCTGACTACCTTAGTATAGTTGACATAGTCCTGTGGAAGATACATTACTAAGCTTGGTGGTACTTCTATTTCATAAGCTTTATGAGACTTGAGAACATCGTATGATAATTCCTGTATAGCTCTCATCCCATGAAATTGTATATCGGTTCTACTGACTTTACTTATCAATTTACCCTCACCCACGTACACTACCATGAACGAACTTATAATATCGTCTAAGGTTACAAACTGGTAATTCCCCTTATTGCCAATGGTATCGTTATACGCTTTATGTGTTATTCCATTTAGTAATCCCATAATTATCTATTTTCTTTAGCTTCTTTAACTGCTTGATTCCTAAGTATAACCTCAGATAAACCTGGTTTGTTCACAACAATACCTGCAAGTTCTAATATTTTATTCGTCAAGTTACTTTCCTCTGCTGGGTGCAATCCAAAGTCTGTTGAATTACTTGGGTTGTATAGAGCTTTCTCGCCTACAACTATATAGCCCCAGCTTGGGTTATTAAGCTTCTTGATAAAGTTACAACCTAAAGTGGCTACACCGGGGTTTGGTATTACACTGACTTTCATGCCATTACCTAACGTACCTCCACCATTCTTATAGAATACACCCCTAGAGGATTTAGTTGGACTTAACTTTTTGTTTGATCTTATGTAATGAGAGTCTTCTAAGCTGACTTCCTCATACACAACATGGCTAGATGGCTCTCCCTCAGTTAACACAGTGACTACTACACCTGCGTTGTGTTCTACACTCTCAGATATAGTCCAATCTATATCCTGTAAGTAGGTTACTGTTACAGTGCCACCGTTAACAGTGGCTGAATGGAAGGAACTAAAAGTGTTTAAGGCATGAGCGAATTTTAATGCTATAGACGCATTGGTTTCTGTCTCCGTTAGCACGACAATTATAGTTTCGTTACCAGCTGCAGGGGGTGTTGTAGTCTGAAAAGCTACGTTGAAATTCATTTGAATAGCAGCCATTAACGGGGCTGAAGCACCAAACATAGGTATACTTATAGTTGAATTAACTTCTAGGGAAGCTGAATCCATAGTTATCTCTACAACCCTATTAGTGTTACTAGCTTTATATATAGACTCTAACCAGTGTACTTGATTAGATAACACTCCCACTCCGAATGCGTCAGTATTGAACACACCATATTTTCTATGTAACGAGATCTTCTCCCTAATTAAGTCAGCATCATCGCTCGATTTCGTTTGATTACCTGGACTGAGTATAGCCGTTTTATAATCGTGGAAGTATTGGTTAAAAATGTCTAGCTGAGCCTTGCCCGCTAACAAGTTAAACTCCTGAGGTGTTATATAACCTCTCTGTTCTTTATTAGCTAGAGCTAAAACCCTTTGATATACTGTATCTATGCTTATCGCCATTTTTCCTTACTTTATGCTATTATTTTACAATAATATAATCACATAAGATAGTGATATGTTACTATCGGAAACAAAAATAGCCACCCGGTTAAGAGTGGCTATCAGTGTTGTAACTAACTATATTAGTTTAATCGTTTCTCGATTGAGTTTAAAACCTCCATACCTTCGTCAGTCTTAAACCAAGAGGCAAGAGCTGAGTATGGGTGTTCATCAAACGGGACGGTCATTAACTTCCTGTCATTAGAGCCCCATAGAAAAGCTCTATTATCGGAGGATAGTTTTATGATACTAAGCTCTGTAGCTTTTATACCTACATTCCTCAAGTGGATGTTATCATCATTCACTAATTCTAACAGTAGGTACGGGTTTCTTTTAGCATACAATAACAAATCTCTTTTAAGTTCTTTAGAACTCATCTCTGATACCTTAGATCCAATCTCTGTACGCATAACAGCTTCAGCCATATCTATATCTAAATTAGCGGCTACATTCATAGCTTCTAATTCTACTTCAAGAGCATCTAAATGTGTTATAGCGATTTCGACCTCGTCAACCTCGTAGAACAACCTGCCTTTGTGCGGGTGGTAGACTGATAATATCTTTTGTAGTATCTGTTTTTCCTTAGGCACGTGTAGTATACCGTGTCTAAATATAACGCTTTCAGGCATTACAGTACCTTTGAATTCATCAACGAATGGTGTGCGTTGATTTTTAGTAACCCTAAGTTCTCTTTCGTAGCCCACTTCTTCGTCGAAGTAGAATACACCAGAAGTTCTGATTGACTTACTTAGAGGACTATCATTGTTTGTTAAAGCATAGTTCCTTGCTTTGATCTCCCATGTAGGTTTTTTAGCAACCTCAGGTATTTTCTTATAACTCACAGTTTCTAACACTGGAATCGTAATCTCCTCCACCACTTCTTCCTTGGTGGTTACTTTCTTTTTTGCCATAATATAATATAATATAAAAGTTTAAATAAAAATGGTTGGAGCCGAAACCCCAACCATTAATTAATCACTATTGTAACAACATGAAGTTGTTAGCACCTTGAACAACTAAACATCTTTCAGATAAGTAGTTGATCTCCATCGCATCCAAGTCAGATGTTACAGCTCCAACAGAACCAGTAACCCAAGTCTTGTACTTACGAGATTCAGTATTTGAAGCTCTGTAGCGAACATGTAAGAAAGGACGTTTCAAGTTCTTCCCTAAGTTTTGATCGTATACAGAAGAAACACCTGCGGGTACAAACATACCCCTAATGCCGTTAGCTACGTCTTCAGTGTTTATCATACCTCTAGTAGAAGCATCATTTAGGTATTTCCAGTCAGACTTGTAGAAGTCATAAGAACCTCTACGGAATCCTGAGAAACCTAAATTTAAAGCCATATCAGAGTCGTTATCGAACACTCCGTAAGAAGTACCTCCAGCGGCTCCGTGGTTGTTCATCCCAGCTAACATATCATCAACAGCTAATGCTGCATCTCTATTCAAGAACATCATGTTCTCTTCGATAGCACCATTTCTATCAAACTCCTTAAGGATGTCGTCAAACTCTCCTAAGTCAGATGCAGCTTCAGTACCAGCAATACCCGTAGATATATTACCTCTAGACCTAACAGCGGCAAATAAACCTTCAGTTCCTTTAACAGAACCAGTAGCGTCAGCCTGTGTAGAAACTGGAGCAGTACCTGTAGCTTTTTCAGCTTCAAGACAAACCATTTCTAAGTAGTCGCTAAAACGAGCTTTAGTATCACCAGAAGCTTTTAAGTACCATAAGTACCCGTTTTGACCTTCTTCACCAGAAACTTCAACCCATCCGATAGCAGATGCATCTGATCCAGATACTTCGTACTTATCTTTAACTATGATAGGGTTGTTGCTGAAAGATTTAAAACCTGGTTGGTTTACTTCGTTTCTTCCAACAGAACCTTTAACATATTCAGAACCAAATACTAAAGCTTTAGCACCAGTACCATCAGCAATACCACTACCACCAGACGGTATAGTATTTAGATTTGCTTGAGTATAAGGCTTAACTGTAGCCGAGGTAGCAGTTACAGAGATAACGTAACACTTAACAGTGCAATCCGCATCAGCAACCATAACCATATCACCGGCTCTCATACCGTGATTTGTACCTAATGTACCGTCAGCATCAGACACTACAGTAATAGTAGTACCAGAACCACCTACAGTAACACCGTAAGATAAGTGTAAACGACCTTGTTCAGACCAAACTACTTGATCTGCAGCCATTGATTCTTCAGCGCCTACTTTTGATAAGAACCCTGACATTGTTCTATTACCGAACACTTCAGCTTCCTTCTCCATTAAGTCTGGAACGTATTGTTGGGCCCACGTAGTATCCGTAGTACCTGTAAAGTCTAGATAAGCACTAGCCAATAATTGTTTGCTCGCAGCCGGAGCTGGAACATATGCACCTGTAACAGCCATAATTTTCTAATTTAAAGTTAATTTATTTTCTTTTTTTGATCTTAAACTTGAAGTCATCAGAACTATCACCTAACACCTTGAACTTAGTACCACCAATTTGTTGATCACTATGTGTACCCCTAGAGTTAACGTCAATATTTTTGCCTTTAGCTACAGTTTCTTTAATCGCGTCCGCTTTCCCTTGCTCGTAGAAATGCTGAGCAATTGCATCTGGATTGTTTGCTGTAAATAACGACTTGTGGTATCCCTTGGCATCATTCATCTTGTTATCTTTATCCAAAAACTTTTGAACGAAGTTACCGATATCGCCTTGCTCCTCCTTGACATCATTAACGTTCTTTACATTGAACCTAAACTTCTTATCCCCTACGTTGTATTCAAAACCTTTGAAGTCATCGTTGAAGACAGTTTCAGTCTTTTGTTTAAAGAACTCTTTCTGGGACTTAGTATGGTTACTAGTCTCTTTTGATTCCTTGTTGTATCGATCGAAGAAATTAATTGCTTCCTGCTGCTCATTAGTGAGCTTGCTACCAGCTTTAATATCTTCATAGTATTTAGACTTTTGCCCGTCTATATAGGCTCTCGCTTCAGCAACTTGCTCTTTTAAAGCGATTTTCTTTCCTTTAATTGATCTCTCTTCATCTACGTCTTCGTCAAACCCAAACTTGTCCTCTAACAAGAAATTACGTTCGTCTGCAGATAGATGTGGTTTAGTAGCCTTGTAGTATTGGTCTAGTACTTCTGAGTTGTCTAACTTGGATGTATCTGCATTCAACTTAACGTAGTCACTTAAATCACCACCAGTATCCTCCATGAAGTCAACCAGTTTTTGTATATTATCTGGTAAGCTAACTACTGGTATAGGTGCTTCGGTTACTTCGTTAATAACAACTTCTTCTACCACTGGGGTGTCTTCTCCAGTTATCTCCTCTATAGTAGGTATTTCAGTGACAATATCCCCTACGGCCTCTTCCACCACTTCTACTAATTCCTCAACCGGCTCGTTTGACTTACTGAGGTCTACTCTAGTAATACCATCATCGACTGGTTGGGCACTGACCTTAACTTTAGTCACATCATCGTCGACTGTGTTAGGTGCTTGTTCTTCTTCTACCATAATAAAATACTATAAAATTAAAAACTATCTTGGAGTGAACTTATCTAATCCTAGTCCTCCACCGATTATATCATTACCTGATGACTCAAACTTTTTAAGTGATTCACCTGAATTCTTTTTATCAGCAGCTCGATCTTGGTGTGCTGCTTGCCTGTCCACTCTCTCATCTTTACGATCCTCTCTCTGACTCTCTCTATTATTTAATGTCTCGTTCTCTAGACCATTAAGCCTAATATTTAACTCGAATTCGTGATTCATTAAATCCTTCTTAACTGCGGCTTCCTTATCAAGGTAAGCCATTTTCAATTCATTCTTAGTCTCTTCTAACCTACTCTCTATCTCAGCTTTAGCTTGCTCCTTCTGAGTCTCAGCTTGTGCCGCTGCTTGTTGGGCTTGTATGTTAGCATCAGATTGAGCTTTAATATTTTCCTGCTGTTCCTTTTGATCTCTCTCGGCTTTCTTCTTTCTCTTGATCTTAAGTAACTGATTGGCTAGCTTTATATTCCTAACGTCTCTCAAATCTATAGCATCATCTAAGTCTATCATCTTCTGGCCTAAGGCCATTTGAATGTTCTGCTCTAAGATCTGCTTTTCTTCGTCATCGGGTAACAGCTCAATAAATATACCGAAATCATATAAGTGTAAGTCTTTTATCTCCTCAAGTGTGGCTACGTTATGCGCTCCAATAGATTGGATAAAAGCCTCTCTAGTTGGGGAGTACTCTACGATGTCTGATATTCTAAGCGATAAAGCCTCAGCTGTCTCTGATGTCAACAACAGCATAGACTGTAATATGTGTCTTGTTGCTACGTTTGAATTGGCTGCTGCTAGTTTTTGAATACCTACCAATGAATTCTTATCTGGAGTAGAAGCATCTCTTGCTTCATTTAAACCAGTTACATCACGTATCATCTGAAGGTAGTAATTGTATGTAGTTATAAGACTCTGAATCTTATTACCACCACCACCGTTTTGGATTTGCTGGATTGGTATTTTACCTGGGTTAGGATCTCCCTCTGAAGTGAATGATCTACCTATAACTGAACCAGTTTGGAAGAACATGTTTAAAGCTTCCTGAGGTGAGTAATTAGTTCCATTACCTAAATCTATCTCAGCTAAACCATCAGCATCTAAATAAACCCCATCCGGCACCATCCTAGACATTACTTGCTGCAGTTTTAAGTGCGTAAGCTGGATCATGTCAGCGAAGCCTGTAATTCTACTGACCATAGATTCGATCTTACCGTTGTACATCCTAGGTGCAACGATACTGTAATTCATTTTAACCTTAGTAAAGTTAGACTTGGTACGCATCATATTTTTAGCCATCTCCCATTTGAGTAGCTTATTTGTACCTAAAACTAAAACCCCTTCATATAAGCATTCTGTTACCCTCTCTAGCTTACTGAAATTCCCTTCCAGATCTACTGGCGGGTTAAAGGTGTCATCTTTAATTATAGTCTTCTGAGAGCCTGTCCCTGTTTCCTTTAACTTGTAAACATCGTTAGCATGTGTCTTATAATTGAAGTATAATATAGATACTTTGTTTTTATCCGAACTAGACCTACCGTTGTGCCCAGTCCCGGAGTTTTCTACTATATCTTTAATTTGTTCCTCTCCGAGGTTTGGGAACTCCTTAACCAGTTCGTTGACTGGAATTTCTTTCACTTCACCGATATAGTATATATCATCAAAATAAGGTGACTCAGTGTATGAGTATATTAAATTAGCTGGGTCAACGTACTGAGCTTTTGCTCCTTCACTATAATCGAAAGTGGTTTTAGTAGCACCTATCCCTATAGTGACTAAGTCATATATAGAACGCCTCCTAGTTAAATCAAACTTACAACCCTCCATCAACACGTTTATAGCCTGCTCTTCAGCTAGCTCAATCGCTTGCTTGTAATCAAGTTGCATGTGCAGAGCCAATTCCTCTTCGGTGTCTGGTAGATCTTCTTTATTGTTCTCATACAAGTTCATATTCAAGCTAGATTGTGCAGCATCGCTGAACTCTTTAGATTTCATATCCCTAATTATGGATTCCATGTATTTAGTTCTCTTGCTTACTCCGTAAGAATCTTGAGAGAATGCTTTAACATCATAAGCTCTCTGAGCCATTCCGTTGACTACTATGTCTACGAATTTTGATATAATAGGTACGGGTTTCCAGTCTAAGTTCAAGTAGGACAAGTCACCATTAATTGACAACTCATTCTTATACTTCTGCACTGGTTGTTCACCCCTAGCATACAACCTTAATTTGTGGAAGTTGTTAGTCATGTTATCGAACTTAGAGGTAGAACCAGAGAACCACTCGTGCTCTATAGCTTTAGCTACTCTAATACCATACCCGTGACTCGCTTTCTCTAAATCCCCTACAGCTTGTGAGGGGAAATTTCTTACAACAGACTCTGCCATATCTAACTTTTAATTATTCTTGAATTAAATCCAGTGTTACTATATCTAGAAACAGTTAAATTTAATGCTTGTTTCTTTGCTTCTGGGTTTGGTCTATATAGGTGTCTATTGCAAGCCATTATAGCTAAACCCGAGCTAATTGCTGCATCGTACTTTGTTCTCTTATTTATATCAAACCTACTCCAATCACTAAGCGTGTCAGCAAAGTAAACACTACCGTAGGTACCATCTTCTAAGTGACCAACATGGTCGTTGATGTACATTTCAATAGCAGCTGCGTGAGCTTGCTTAATATCTTCACTGGAATTAGGCATCCCACCCACTTCCTTTTCAGTTACGGAAAGCTTGTTCCATATCTTGTCCGGTCTGTTCATACTAAAACCTCTATAACCTCTCCTACGTAAATAGTACAATAGGCGGGGTTTATTGTTCTCAGCGAGTATTGGCATCCCGTAGAATACAAGTGCCATTAGAACGTCCTCAAAGAAGATCTCAGCAGTCTGAGGTCTAGCAATATACTCCAAGAAGAATGTATTCGCTGGTGCATCCTCCATACTGAACTTAGTTAACCCATGTAAAGCTCCTTTAGAACCTTTCTCGTCAACGGTCCCACTAATATCATAGCTATCACAACCGAAGGCACCCATGTGTTCATTACCTGGCCACTTAACACCGTTCTTTATTATAACGTTATTCTGCATCTTCTGCCCAGGAACCCAGCTAACTTTAAACCTACCCTTTGGATCAGGGTTGAAAGTAACCTTAGTATCTTTAACCCCATTCTCCCATTGGAAGTTTCCAGCGGTTAATACTGAGGAACTCTTGTTACCTTCGTTATAATCTATCTGCTCATAAATCTTAACTAGATTGAATAAGCTATTCTTTGTTTCATCTCTAAATGCGTGCTCTTCTGTCCTAGGGAATTGTCTGTAAAATTCATTTAGACCATCTTGATCCTCTCTAAGTCCTTCAACTTCATTCTCCCAATAATCTACAACGCCAGTGTCTATTAATTCACCAGTTGGTCCGTGGACATCATTGCTTGGATTGTCAAAGACTGGAACTCCGAACTCATCAATAAATCCTTCATAGTTCCATTCCATTGGCACAAACAGAGAATATAAACCAGATTTTGTCTGTCCATTCTTGTTTCTTTTATTTACCTGTGAATCCCCGTATAACTTCTTGAAGTTTAAACCACCCTTGTCTAGAGCGTTACTTGTAGAGCCCATCATACACTTACCGATAATTCTACCACCAAGTCTTAAGCAAGTCTTTGTAACTCGCCAGTTGTTGAGGATATTATCAGGTCTCTCCCATTTACCACTTTCATCGTGGACCAATAAGGAGAGCTTTTCACCATCGTAGCTATTGTCTCCTGTATTCTTCCAGTCAATAGTAGTGTCAAGGCCTTCCATGTCGTCAGCCTCTTCGGTTTCCTTCATCTTCCTTCTAGTGAATTTCTTAGCCGGAATACGGTAAGCTAGTTCACTTTTGGGTCTATCCATACCATCTTGAATGGGTTTAAAGAAGAATGGGTAATTAATACTTATGGGTACTATTTTATCCGTAAACATCTTCTTAGCATCTCCACCACTTTTGGATAAGACTCCAAATCTACTATCACTTGCTAATGTAGCTAAATTAACGGTTTCAGCTGAACTCATGAAAGAAAAACCTGAACGTCTATTCTTTAGATAGCACATACCATAACAACGCCTATCAGCCTTACATGCCTCCCAAAACAAGAAGAACAATCTATTAGCTTCACGGAAATCGGGCGCGCCCACATCAATCTTACTCCACTGTAGGTACATATAGTAACTACCTGTTAGATAGGTTGGTACACCATTGTTCATGAACCAGAAGCCTTCATCTCTTCTCTTGAACTCTTCGTCTATGTATTTGTAGTGTATCTCCTTGAATTCAGCTGGTTGATTATCCCAGTCGAACCTAGTTTTTATGTTCTTAAATGCAGGGTTTAAAGCGAATTGCTTCCACTTCTGCTTGCTAACGTCTTTGCTACAGGAGAAAACATCTTTTGGTACTTTAGGTAAAGCAATACTCAATCCTTGGATCTCGATCACCTCACCTATTTGACCACTCTTACCAACAACCACAACGTCATTTTCCTTGTTGTGACCATAGTCCCATTTTTTACTCTTGTTCAACCTATCTATGGTTGTTAGCTTTATGGGTTCTACTATTTTATATAGTGATTGCTCATACATTACTTTTTCCTCCCTTCAGCAAAGCCTTGAAACTTCGGTTTACTTGCATCATTTTTAGATTTGTCTAGATCATCCAAGATCCTCTGCTCTTCCTCTATTCTACCTAGTATTTCGAACGCATCGAATATAGCTAGCTTCTTAGTTGCAGCAGCGTTCTTCAGCTTATCTGCTGTCAAGTCATCATCTGAGTCAACTATAGGTTCTTTAGCTACTTTGATTAACTCATCAACAGCTATGTGCCCAGCTTGGATTATACTCTTCTTCGTTTCCTTTATAGTCATACTTGGTATTTATAAATCTAGTCATAACTCTATACATTCTCTTGCCTTCTACTACAAATTCAAATTCGTCCCCGGGTGAGAACCCGACCAACTCTCCTTCTTTGAAGGTACCATCAGTATATTTTACTATACCCAATAATGGTTCCTCCGTATCGACATCAAGATATTTGGTAGACTTTATAGGTTGTACAAAGCAGAACCCATCCATAGCAGTCCAATTAGTGGTATTCCCGCTTTTATGTAGAAATATCTGATCGTCGTTTATCAAATACCTACCCTCACTCATGAACGATCTACTATTCTTCTCTACACCCTTTACGTTGTGCCACCTTCTGAACACATTGTGATGTATCAGTAATTTATCACCTTTACTGATTTTAGAGTTACCTACTTTAGGGGTTTCTAGCACAACAGCTTCCCTGTTTATATATTGGTGGTTGAATATCTCAGTGTTTAATATCAGAGACTTATCCCCAACTTTAACAGAGTTGTTGTATCTATCTCCATTAGGTTCCACTATAAAACTGAACAAACCTCTCATTAGTAGTTTAAATTATATTCTACAGATATAGCCATGTTTTTATTAAAGTCCTTCCAGGGTATTACTATATTGGCTTTACGTATGTATATAGAGTACTTTGTTTTCTCCTCTATAATATCAGTTATAGTATGACCACCATAGACTTCTTGTCCTACGGCATAATGCATAGCGTCATTCTTATAATCCTTACCTATTGTTATCTTTCTAATTATGTGGTTCTCCATCCGCAGGGTAGTTGATAGTACCGTCCTTTAGATCTACATCAAAAGTACCATACTCGGTTTTTAATTCTTTTTGCTTCTCGACTACTAACTCCTGCATTTCAGCATACTGGTGTAATAGAGAATGTTTAGAAGCCTCGACGCTACCTATCTTGAATTGAACTGCGTTAATACCATTGACTAGTTCTTGCAAGCCACTTAAGTGTACAGCTGAAATCTTAGCTGGTTTAGGGTTTAAATCCACGATCTTATTCTTTTTAGCCATTGTATTATATTTAATTGTTATTTACTTTTCTTTGCCTTTTCTAGTGATCTACCACCAAAGTAAGCACCTATTACTGTTATTAAAACTAATTGTAATAGATCTGTCCACTTAGGTTCAACTACGAAAGCTATTACACCTGCATCTATGAATATCATCAGCACAGTTGATACTACTAGGAATATTAAAACTATTGGTCTAGTATTTTTTGATAGCCATGAATCAGAAGTCATATCAGCCTGCCATCTACTGGTTACTTGTTTTTCCATTTCTACCTCGTAGTTGGAAACCAGTTCTTTTATCTTTAACTCAGCTGCTAGCTTCTCTTCTTTAGAAGTATGTAGATTGTCTATTACACCACCAATACCTTTAACTAGTTCCGTTGCTCCTGAGGAGAAAATCTTAGTTAGTATACTCATCTGTCTTTATCTTTTATCATATCATCTATGGCTTTATTCATAACCTTATCCGTGTAAGACTTGTTATTATAATATACGCAGTTGATAGTAGTTGGCACGTCCTCTTCTCCTAGTAAGATCCTGTAGATCCTGCTTATTAAGTGGTTGCACTTGAATGACGTTTTGTAAACCGTGTACTTTATCGTAGTACGGTTCCTCTCTCTCCAAACTTCTATCCAACCTTCTTTGCGTAATCTTTCCCACCTGTGTTTATCCCAAGTGTAAGCATATACTCCGTTCTTGAAATCATCTCTATTAAACCTGTTTAAGCAGTTCAAGTAGATGAGCAATTCCAGGTCTGCTTCTTTTATTTTATTTTGTTTGCACGCCCATTTTCGGATCAATCTGTAATACTTTAGAAAATGAGCATCCTTCAAGTCCTGTGCAGTCAGTCTCATTCGACCAGTACTATGTCCCTAACTTTAATGCATCGGTATAACTTATCTTCGTAGGATATATCGTGCCCAGCATGTTTATCATAGAATACTACATCTCCCTCATCTATTATAGTAACCAAATCACCTTTGGATATTATAACAGCTCTCTTGTATCTGTTATCGGAATCGGTCTTATCCGTCAGTAGTAATCCACTAACCTTCTTAGGACCGTCCTTTACTACATCTACTATGACGTAATCATTAATTGCCTTCATTCGTTCTCATATTTGAAATTACACAATCAGCGGACATTATAGTAAGTGCTACACTCACCGCATTTTTCAGCGCCGATTTTGTAACCAAAACCGGATCTATTATACCAGCGTTAACCATATCAACCGTATCACCAGTTACAACATCAATCCCCATCCCCACTGGGAACTCAACGGAAGCTACGATGCCTGCGTTATCTAGGATTGTTTGGTAAGGAGATCGGATTGCTTCTAATAAAGCTTCGTATCCCACGTCAGTGGGAGAGATTTTTTTGGATGCATCTAAAAGGGCTATTCCACCACCAGCGACGATCCCTTCTTTAAGAGCTGCCTTGGTTGCATATATAGCATCTTCCACTCGATCCTTCTTCTCTTTCATTTCAACTTTAGAATCCGCGCCCACTTTGATAATTCCTACACTACCGGAGAGTGTGGCTAATCTTTGTTCTAGTTTCTTTTTAAGAAAACCGTTACTCTCTTTAGAAATATTTTTTTGGAGGTCTGCAACTCTTTCTTCGATGTCTGGATTAACTTCCTCTAAAGTGAGAGTAGTTGTCTTATCATCCGTGACAGCGAAATCTGCCTCACCTAGATGTTCAACTGTAATCAAATCAAGGTCATCTCCAAGTTCTTCGTTAAGAACAGTACTACCCGTTAAGATAGCTAAATCCTCCATTGCATCTACTTTCGTAGGACCAAATCCAGGTACGTCAATTATATTAACCTTGATATTACCTTTAACTTTATTCATTAGCAAAGCCGATTTAACTTGCTGTGAAACTGGTGCTACAATAAGTAAGCTTCTATTGTTCTGTATAGCATGCTCTAGTATACCTTGTATTTTACGTACGTTAGGTATCTCAGAGGAAACAGTTAAAACTAGGGGATTTTCCATCTCCGCAACCTGCTTCTCCACGTTAGTAATAAAGTGGGGTGAAGTTAAACCGCATTCAATCTGAACCCCGTCTACGATGTCAACGTATGTATCTTCCGTTTCACTTTCCTCCATTAGTACTACTCCGTGTTTACCTACTCTCTCGTAAGCCTCAGCAATAATAGCACCTAAGTCTTTATCATTGTTACAGGAAATAGTGGAAACGGCTTTAAGCATCTCACCATCTACTTCAACGGCTGAATCTTCTAAGTGTTTCACTACATCAGCTAGACAAGCTGTTACTCCTTCTTTTACTTCTCGGATTTTCGCTCCTGCAGCGACGGCAGTGCGTATAGAATTAATCAGGGCTTCCGTTAGAACGGTTGCCGTAGTGGTACCATCCCCTGCTTCTCTAACTGTATTTCGAGCTGCTTCCTTAACCAAGGTTGCTCCCATGTTTTCGACCGCATCAAATAAGACTACGCTTTCTGCAACGGTTACTCCGTCTTTTGTTATGATCGGTCTACCGCGTCCGTCCTCGTATATTACGCACTTACCTGAAGCACCTAGAGTGGATTTTACGGCTTTTGCTAGTTTATTAACCCCAGCTATAATCTTGGATTCAGCATCCTGACCGAAGTCAAGTTGTTTCACCAGTTCGTTTGGTATATTGTATTCCATGAAATAAATTTAATTAAATTAAAATGTCTTTATTACTGTTGGTCCATCAATGAACTCCAGTCTTTTTTTATAGTGTTCGATACTGCCATCGATAGCTTCTTCAGCTCCAGAGATAGTAGTTCTACGCGTGACTGCGTTCCAACCTTCTTCTCCTCTGATTTCTGTTTGGTAGTATCCATTCTGTAGTTGTGTAATTCTCCAGTTCTCTTTAATAGTAAAATGCTCGCACTCTACTGATGTTGGTTTTTCCATGGTATATCTGTGTTGTTAATTCTTAGACCTAGCCTTCCTCTTAGCCAAAGTCCTAGCATTCATTTCTTTGGTTTTGTTACTATCGTTCTCAGCCTTAGAGTAATACTGCTTAACACCTGACCTCTTCGTAGCCTCCTTGTTTTCAACACCAGAAGAGTCACTACCAGTGTATCTAGGCTTCTTAGGAGTACCTAATTTTTTACCCGGCTTATAAGTATCAGCTTCCTTCTGAAGGGTTACTTTCTTTTGTTTAGCTAATTGCTTAGCTTTAGCTGCTTTCAGTTCATTCGCTTTACGAGCTCTAAATTCAGCCGCAGTTTCCTTCTTAGTAGGAGAACTCTTTCTTAGCTCAGGAGTTTTAGCTTTAGGTGAAACAGAGCTAACAGTCTTCTTAGTTACCGTAGCAGCTTTTTGAGGCGTCCGTTTCTGAGCAGGTCCAGTATCACCACTCATTCCAGCTCTACCTTCATTAGGTACAGTACCACTAGTAGAAACACCCGTTCCTTTCTTAGCAGCTTTCTCCGCTTGTCGTCTAGCTGCTCGTTCTCTAATTCTGTCTCTTAATCCCATTTTATTGTCTTGTTAGTCTTTGTTGTTTTCTTTCTTCTCTACGGGCTAATCTATTAGCCTTACGGGCTTCTCGTCTAGCTAATCTTGCAGCTTTGTTAGTAGCTCTTTCCGATGCTTTCTTAGTGTCACCATTTCCGATGTCTCTTTTCTGAGCTTTAGTAGCTTTAGATCCTTGTCTTTCCGTGATTCGATCCTCTGCTCTCTTAGCTTTCCTAAGCTTGCGTTCAGTCTGTATTTCACTTCTATTGTTAACCCGATCTTGAGTATACTCCCCAAGGTTATCCATTCTCTTTTTACCGATCCTATTAACCTTAGTATCTGCTGGATCCATTCCGTAGCGTGAACCCGAAACTTCTACACCCGAGTATTTAGGTTGAGCCCAAGTCTCTCCCCATTTATCTCCCGCGTTTCCTGATGCCTGTGGGTTGCCACCCCATTCTCCTTGTTTGTATGCCATAACACTATAATCACATTGTTGTGAGGTATTTTACCCTTTATTCTTCTTAGACTTGAAAGGCTTATTCCTATCTATAAATGCTCCAGCTTTAGATTGACCAGCAGTTCTCTTCTCTTGCAAGCGATCGTGCTTATCCTGTAAGCGATCATACTTCTTTCCGTTACCTTCGTTCTCAGCATCAGCCATTTTACTCATGGTCTTATCCATCTTCTTAGTAACTCTCTTGTATTTCTTATCTCCTGGTTCGAACTTCCAGTCCATACCTTTCTGCTTGAATGCCATATCTCTTGTTTTATGTACTCAAGTATAATCACATTGTTATATAGTTATTTACCAGTGTGACAGTAGCCTGTTACTCTTATCTCTTACTAGGCTTGTGTCACTGTAAAAAATTTTATTATAAATATAGGGGTCGTGCATTGCCCCCTCCTCCCTACTAGCCCCCGGCCTATATCAAAACGAATCCATTTGCCCCACCCCCATCCAGCCATCTACATCTCATTCCCTGTCCCCTTCCATTCTATCTATCCTCATCTCCTTCCTATCTATTCTCCTATCTATTCTATCTCCCCTCTCTCCTCCTCCCATCCCTCCACATATATACATATGCATATACATTAACGTATGCATCTACCCATATACGTACTACAGACTAACTACGAGTACGAATGGATAATATCTATGTAATCAAACTAATACTACTACTTATGACTAACTATGACAAGCAATATATCAAAGATCTAGCTTACGCTTATCTAACCTTTACCATGTGTATCATGATCTTGGTCTCTGCTCTATGTGTGATCATGCCAGCATCAGCTGAAGCATCAGCATTCAATCAGTATACCACCGAACAGACTTGGGAATAATTCAAGCACAGACTTAATACGAGTTCATATGGATAATAACTATGAATATCAACTATAACTACTTAACTTAAATCAAACTATTATGGCAAACGCTACAGAATTACGCACGAAGAGATTCGTTATACGCAAATCATTGATCGGTACTAAGACTATCATCACATTCGTGAACAAGAAAGGCGTTGATTGTACTTACGATCACGACGAAGTATACTACAAGAATCAAGAAAGGTTCGACAATATGAATTGCTTTATCAAGTACAAATCATATACATGTA